>Ga0272449_1000907_pt1 | contig 32770 bp, 26 predicted proteins | sample YNPCB0241_FD_198679 | JGI IMG/M metagenome (GOLD analysis project Ga0272449, IMG submission 198679) | Hot spring sediment microbial communities from Yellowstone National Park, WY, United States - YNP-CB-024-1 | ecosystem: Environmental > Aquatic > Thermal springs > Hot (42-90C) > Sediment... | reverse complement strand
TAATGTCTTTATTGGTTATCGAGCAGGTTATTGGGAAACAGGAAGCAATAAACTTTTCATTGATAACAGACAAAGAGCTAATGAATCAGATGCCAGAATTAAAGCTTTAATTTATGGTGTTTTTGATGACGCAACAACAAGCCAATTTTTAACTGTTAATGGAAAGTTAGGAATTAATACTATTGAGCCAGCTGAGGCATTACACGTTATTGGAAGTATTAGACAAACAGGAGCGAAAAATTGTACTTTAATAGCTGATGCTAACGGAAAGATTGTTTGTCAAAGTTCTTCAAGAGAATTTAAAGAAGATATTAAAGATTTGGAATTTGACCAAGAAAAATTTTTGAGTTTAGTTCCCAAAAGTTTTAAATTTAAAGAAGGATTACCTTTCAGGATTGAAGGCAAACAAGTTGGCTTTATTGCTGAAGAAGTGGCAGAGGTTTTTCCTGAATTAGTGAGGTTCGAAAAAGAAAAGCCAGTGGGCGTTAATTATGATAGATTGCCAATTTATCTTTATGTTATTTTGAAAGCGCAAGAAGAAAAGATAAAAATGTTAGAAACAAATTTAAGTTTAATTCAAAAAGCTGGAATTTTGACTTCTGGTAATTTTGAAAATTTGCCTTTTAAAATCAACGCTCAGGGTGAAATCGAGGTCAATTCATTGAAAACAAAGAAATTGCAGGTTGGAACCCCTGAGGAACCTTCGGGCATTACTCTTTTTGATAAAAAAACAAAAGAACCTTATTGTCTTTTTATTGAGCAGGGCGAAATTAAACAAAAATTGGGTTATTGCCAAGAGGAATCAGTTCAAAATAGAGAGGGTTTGCCAGATAATAATGACAAAGAAAATGTTTCTGGATTAAATCAAGATATTGAGAATCAAGATAAAAACAGTCAAAGCAACAATTAAGAAGGATCGGGAAATGAAAATGAAACAATGACAGAAAAAACTGATTAAAAAAAAGAGAATGATAATAACAATGAAAATTCTCAAAATCTTTGTGAAAATCAATCTTCAAGCAAAAATCAATCTTTAACAGGAAGCTGAAATTAAAAATTATGGGAGTTTAATCTCAATAGGTTTATTTTTGTGGTAAAATTTAAGATATGAATTTTTTTTCTGATTTAGAGAAAAAAATTTTAAATTTTTGGCAAGAAAAAGAGATTTTTGAAAAAAGCGTCAAGAAAAAGGCGGAAAAAGGAGATTTTATTTTTTTCGAAGGCCCGCCGACTGCTAACGCGCCACCTGGTTTTCACCATGTTTTAGTCAGAGTGATTAAGGATTTGATTTGTCGTTTTAAGACAATGTCAGGTTTTCGGGTTAAAAGAAAGGCAGGTTGGGATACTCATGGTTTGCCTGTGGAAATTCAGATTGAAAAAAAATTGGGTTTGAAAAACAAAAAAGAAATTTTGGCATACGGAATTGAGAAATTCAACAAAAATTGCAAGGCATCGGTTTTTGAGTTTAAAAAGAGGTGGGAAGATTTGACCCAAAAAATTGGCTATTGGTTGGACCTTAAAAATCCTTACATTACCTACGATAAGAATTATATCGAGAGTTTATGGTGGATTTTGAAAAAATTGTGGGAAAAAAAACTTTTGTTTGAGGATTTAAAAGTGGTTCATTATTGTCCGCGCTGTCAAACGCCTCTTTCTTCTCATGAAGTTGCCCAAGGATATAAAAAAATTCGAGAGCTAGCCATTTTCGTAAAGTTTAAATTGAAAGACCCTTCTTTTAAAAACGTCTTTCTTTTGGTTTGGACGACAACGCCTTGGACTTTGTCGAGCAATGTTGCTGTTGCGGTGAAAGAGGATTTTGTTTATTCAAAAGTAAAATTTAAAAATGATTTTTTTATTTTAGCCAAAGAAAGGATCCCAGCGGTTTTTGGAAAAGAAAAAGTAGAAATTGTCGAGGAATTTTTGGGCGAGAAACTCAAGGGTCTTTCTTATGTTGCGCCTTTTGAAAAAGAGAAAAAAGAAAAAGAACGTCTTTATGAGGTTCTGGGCGCTGATTTTATTACCCTAGAGGAGGGGACGGGTTTGGTTCATATTGCGCCTGCTTTTGGCCAAGAGGATATGGATCTGATTAAAAAAGAGAACGAAAAAACAAAAGAAAAATTTCCTATTTTTCAAGATGTTAACGAAGAGGGAAAATTTAAAGAGGGAAAATTTAAAGATTTGTTTGTGAAAGAAGCAGATCCTTTAATCGTTGAAGATTTAAAAGCAAAGGGACTGATTTTTAAAGAAGAAATGTATGAGCACGATTATCCTTTTTGTTGGCGTTGTAAAACACCTCTTTTGTATTTCGCAACAAAGACATGGTTTATTGGAATGCAAAGATTAAGGGAAAAATTGATAGAGAATAATAAAAAGGTAAATTGGGTTCCTTCTCATTTAAAGGAGGGTCGCTTTGGCGAGTGGTTAAGAGAAGTAAAAGATTGGGCTTTGTCTCGGGAACGTTATTGGGCAACGCCCCTGCCTGTTTGGGAATGTCAAAAATGTTCAAAATTAAAAGTTATCGGTTCTTTAAAGGAATTACTCTCGCAAAAGTTTTCAAAGAATGAATATTTTTTAGTTCGCCATGGAGAGGCCTTGTCAAATTTAAAGGGCATAGTTTCTTGTTGGCCTGAAAAAAAGAAGAACCCTTTAACAAAAAAGGGCAGGAAACAAATTGAGAGTTTGGCAAAAATTTTGAAAAGAGAAAAGATTGATCTCATTTTTGCCTCTGATCTTTTAAGGACAAAAGAAACAGCAGAGATTCTGGCAAAGGAAACGAATGCTAAATTATTTTTTAGCAAAGAATTAAGGGAATGGAATTTAGGAGTTTTAAATCAAAAAAGAGCGGGTCTTGTTTGGGAAAAATTTAAAAAAGAAGAAAGGGATGTTTTTAAATGGAAGACAAAAAAGCCAGAAAGAGGAGAAAGTCCTTTAGAGGTTCAAAAAAGAATGTATCGTTTTTTAAAAGAGTTAGAAAAAAAATATCAGGGAAAGAAAATTGTTTTGGTTTCTCATGAGTTTCCTTTGACGGTTTTAGAAAAAACTTTAGAAGGAATGGAAATAGGAGAGATTTTAAAATGGCGTTTTGAGAATCGGGAAAAGAGAATTGATAAAGGAGAAATGAGAAAAGTTTCTTTTAAAATTTTACCTTTTAATGATGACATGGAAATCGATTTGCATCGTCCTTATGTTGATAAAGTTTTCTTTTTTTGCGATTGTGGCGGGTTGATGAAAAGAAGGGAATCGGTAATTGATTGTTGGTTTGATTCTGGCGCTATGCCCTTGGCCCAAGCTTATTTTCCTTTTTCGGTTTCTAAAAATTTTGAGAAATTAAATTATAAAAAATTGATTAAAAAAATCGATTTTCCCGCTGATTTTATTGCCGAAGCTATTGACCAGACGCGCGGTTGGTTTTATACTCTTTTGGCTGTTTCGACTGCTTTGGATTTAGGGCCCCCTTATTTGAACGTCATTTCTACTGGCCACATTTTGGACGAAAAAGGAGAAAAGATGTCAAAATCAAAAGGCAATATTGTGGACCCTTGGGATTTAATCGAAAAATTTAGCGCCGATACCTTAAGATGGTATTGTTATACCATTAATGAACCTGGAGATTCAAAAAGATTTCGAGAGGAAGATTTTCAAAAGATTTTTCGAAATTTCATCTTGCTTTCTTTGAATTGCTGGAGGTTTTTTACTTTTTATTTCAAACCAAAAATGATTAAAAAATTTTCGCCTAAATTTGCTTTGGACGCTTGGATTGTTTCTCGTTTAACTTTTTTATCTTCCTTTGTCAAAGAGAAATTGGATAATTTTGAAATCACAAAAGCAGCCAGGGAAATTGAGAGATTTTTAAGCGAAAATTTGTCTGGTTGGTACATTCGCCGTTCCCGAGAGAGATTGGGAAAAAGAGAAAGGAAAGAAGTTGAAAAGACACTCTCTTTTGTTTTTTTGAATTTTTCAAAAATTTTGGCTCCCTTTTGTCCATTTTTGGCTGAATATTTTTTTCAAGGATTTTTGAAAGAACCGTTTTCAAAAGATAAATCTGTTCATTTAGAGAATTTTCCTCTTTTACCAAAAAAATTGAGAAAAGAGAAATTGGAAAAAGAAATGGAGGAAATTTTAAGAATTGCTTCTTTAGTTCTTTCAAAGAGAAAGGAAGCGGGAATAAAAATTCGCCAACCCTTGTCTTTGTTAAAGATTAAAAACGAAATAAAAAACAAGGAATTGTTATCTCTTTTGAAAGAAGAGGTAAATGTTAAGAAAATTTTTATTGACAAAAACCTGAAAGATGATTTTGAATTGGATTTAACAATTACTCCTGAATTGAAAAAAGAGGGTTTATTGAGAGAATTTGTGAGATTGGTTCAAGATTTGAAAAAGAAGCAAGGTTTTTTACCGAAAGATAAAATCGTTTTAGAATTTTTTGGGCCCTCAGAATACCAGGAACTTTTATTCGAAAATAAAAAAAACTTTTTGAAAAAGACAAAATTACTTAAAATTGATTTCTTAAAAGAAGCGCCATTAAAAGAAAAGGAATTATTTTTGGAAGGAAAGAAAATTTTTCTCATTTTAAAAAAGATCAAATGACAGAGAAAATTAAGACCTTGGCTTTTTTGATTAAAAAAAATCCTTCAGGAGAAAAAGATGAAAATTTTGTTTTTTTCACGAGGGACTTTGGAAAGATTGAGGTCTTGGGCCGTTCGATCAGAAAGATTGAGTCAAAATTGAGAATGCAATCTCAACTTTTTAACTTTTTGGAGATCGAATTTGTTCAAGGGCGCTATCAAAAGATTCTCACTGATGTTTTTTTAATTTCTTCCTTTCCCAAAACAAAAAAGTATCTTTATAAAGTAAAATATTTTTATTTCATTTCTCAAAAAATAGACGAGTTGATTTTTGGGCCCGAGAAAGATGAAAGGATTTTTGATCTTTTAAAAGAAGTTTTTGAGAAAATCGAAAACTCTTTTGTTTTAAAAAAAATTTCTCTTTATTATCTTTATTTTTTTTGGCGGTTTATATTTTTTTTAGGTTGGGCCACGGATTTTTATTATTGCGGATCTTGTCAGCAGAGGTTTAAAGAAGGAAGCGTCTTTTTGGTTGAAAAAGAGAATAGATTTTTTTGCGAAAAATGTTATAAAAAGAGTGAGGGCCAGATTTATCCCGTTTCCAGTAATTTATTAAAGGTTATTTATTTGATCTTTCAAATGTCAGATTTTTTGGATAAAATTTACATTAAGGAAGAGTTGATAAAAGATCTTTTTTCTTTTTCTGAGTTTTATTATCTTTCATTGAAAAAAAATCAATTATGAGAATTAAAAAACTTTTTTATCTTTTATTTTTTATCCTTGTTTTTGCCTTGATTTTTATCTGGAACAAAAATTCTTTTTCAAAGAGCAAGTTAAGGCTTGAAATTTTTGGACCAGAAAAGGTCGCTGTTGGAGAAAAAGCGAGTTTTTTGGTAAAATACAAAAACAATAGCAACGCTATTTTGAAAGAGGCTCGGCTTTATTTTCAATGTCCTTCAGATTCTTATTTAGAAAGCGGAGAGAGAATGGAAGAAAAAGAATTGGAAGACATTTATCCGGGTCAGGAAAAAAGTTTTAATTTTCAATGTATTTTATGGGGCAGAGAAAAGGAAATTAAAGAGGTTGAGAGTTGGGTTGTTTTTCGGCCCAAAAATTTGAAATCAAAATTCGAAGTTAAAAATTCTTTTCATTTTGAAATCACAAGAAGTCTTTTGAATTTTGAAATTGATATGCCCTCAAAAGTGGAAAAGGATAAGGTTTTTCTTTTCAACATTTATTATTTTTCAAACAGTCAAGAACCCCTTTCTCAAATTAAAATTAAAGCTAATTTTCCGAATGATTTTCAGTTAATTTCCAGTTCTCTTCCTTTTTCTGAAGAGAATGTTTGGACGATAAAAGATCTGGGACCAGAGGCAGGCGGAAAAATTGAGATTCAGGGAATTTTAAAAGGAGCGGTGGGCGAAATGAGAAATTTTTCATTTTCTCTTTTTTACGAAAAGGATAAAAAAAACATTCTTTTAAGAGAGCTGACCAAAAAAGTGATGATCGAAAAAACAAACCTCTTTTTAAGGCAAGAGATTAACGGTAGTCCCAATTTTGTGGCCTCATTGGGCGATGCTCTCCATTATGAGATTTATTTTAAGAATATCGGAAATCAACCATTAGAAAAATTAAGTTTGATTTGTATTTTAGAAGGCGATGCTTTTAATTTTGATGATTTAAAAACACTAACTGGTTATTTTCGAAAAGGAGATAATTCGGTTGTTTTTGACTGGAAAACAAATCCTTCTTTAGCTTTTTTGGAACCAATGGAAGAGGGAAAAATTGAATTTTGGGTGACTTTAAAAAAAGAAAACGTGAAAAGTCCGATTTTAAAAAACAAGGTTTTTATTGGTTCGAGCAAAGAAGAATTTGAAACAAAGATTTTGAGCCCGATTCAAATTTCACAAGTCGGTTATTATCACGATGAGGTTTTCGGAAATACTGGTCCTTTGCCGCCACGGGTCGGAGAACAAACAACATTTACTATTGGTTGGCTAATTAAAAATCCTTTGAATGAAATTTCTAATGTTAAGGTTCGAGCGAAATTGGGAGAAAATGTAAAGCTTTCTCTTTCTAATATTTTTCCTGAAACAGAAGCTTCTCGTTTTTTCTACGATTCTGAAAAAAGAGAGATTTTTTGGTCATTAGATAAGTTAGAGAGCAATCAAGAAAAAACAGTTTATTTTCAGGTGATTTTCTCTCCGAAATTAGATCAAAGAGGAAAAATACCTTCTTTGATTTCTGAAATTACCTTAGAAGGTTATGATCTTTTCACGAAAGAAAACATTTTTCTTCAGGGAAATAGTTTGACAACAATGCTTGAACAAGGCGAAAGGTTAGAAGAATCACTTTCAAGGGTTCAATAAAAAAATGGAAGAAAATAAATTCGAAGAAATTGTCAATTTGGCAAAAAAGAGGGGTTTTATTTTCCCTTCCTCTGAAATTTACGGCGGTTTTTCTTCGTGCTATGATTATGGGCCTTTGGGCGTTGAAATGAAAAATAAAATAAAAAATTTTTGGTGGCAGACAATGACTCGAAGGAAAGAAAAGGTCTTTGGCCTTGATTCTGCGATTTTAATGGCGCCAAAGGTTTGGGAGGCCTCAGGCCATTTGGCTGGTTTTGTTGATCAATTGGTTGAATGTAAAAATTGCAAAAAGAGATTCAGAATCGATGAGATCAAAGAGAAAAAGTGTCCTGAATGTCAAGGGGAGTTAACAGAACCTAAAAATTTTAATTTAATGATGAAAACATTTATTGGACCCCTTGAGGATAAGGCATCGATTACTTTTTTGAGGCCTGAAACCTGTCAAGGAATTTATGTTAATTTTTTGAACGTTCAAAGGACAATGAGAAGTTCTTTGCCTTTTGGAATTTGTCAGATTGGCAAGGCCTTTCGCAACGAGATCAGTCCCAGGAATTTTCTTTATAGATTGAGAGAGTTTGAACAAATGGAATTTCAGTGGTTTTGCGATCCTGGAAAAGCAGATTTTTGGTTTGATTTTTGGTTAAAGGAAAGATTAGCTTTTTTAGAGAGAATTGGTTTGAAAAAAGAAAATATAAGAGTTTTTGAAGTTCCTGAAAAAGAAAGAGCGCATTATGCCAAGAGACAAATAGATATCGAGTTTAAATTTCCTTTTGGTTGGAAAGAAATCGAAGGCGTTCATAATCGGGGCGATTGGGATCTTTCAAGGCATTCTCAATTTTCAGGCAAAGATCTGAGTTATTTTGATCCAGAAACAAAAAAAAGGTTCATTCCTTATATCATCGAAACTTCTGTTGGTGTTGATCGTTTATTTTTTGCTTTATTGTGTGATGCTTTTGAAGAATTCCAAAAGGGTCGCTCTGGCAAAGGAAAGGAAAAAGAAATTCTTTTGAAATTATCGCCCTTGGTAGCACCAGTAGAAATTGCGGTTTTGCCTTTAGTTCAAAACAATTCAGATATTGTAAAAATATCGAGAGAAATCTTTGAATCTTTGCAAAAAGAATTTTTATGTTTTTACGATCAAACAGGTTCGATTGGTAGACGATATCGTCGTCAAGACGAAATCGGAACGGTTTTTGCGATTACCGTTGATTTTCAAACATTGGAGGATCGAACGGTCACGGTGCGCGATCGAGACACGATGAAACAAGAAAGAAAAAGAATCGAGGAATTAAAGGATTTCTTTAGAGAAAAATTGAGATATTTTTGATAAAATTAAAAAATGGAATTCAAAAAAATTGTTTTGTCAAACGGTATCAGGGTTCTTTTGGTGCCTCGTTTTGATATCGAGACGATGACGGTTTTGATTTTAGCCAGAGTCGGTTCCAAACATGAAAGCAAGAAAGAGAATGGTATTTCTCATTTTTTAGAACATATGTGTTTTAAAGGAACAAAAAAAAGGCCAAATCCGCTTTTAGTCATTGAACCCCTCGATGAAATTGGCGCTGTCTATAACGCTTTTACCTCCCAAGATTTTACTGGCTATTGGATTAAAGCCGATTCTTTACACTCAGATTTTATCATAGAAATGGCAGCGGATATTTTTTTAAATTCGATTTTTGACCCGAGAGAAGTTGAAAAAGAAAAAAAAGTGATCGAGGAGGAAATCAACATGATCTATGATAATCCCCATCAACACGTAGAGGATTTGTGGTTCAAATTATTGTATGGTGAGCAACCCCCGGGCTGGCCGATTACTGGCACCAAGGAAACGATTAAGAATATTAATCAAACCGCTCTTTTTAGATACAAGAGAAAGAATTATACGGGTTTAAATATTTTGGTTTGTTTGGCTGGAAATTTTTCAGAGAAAAAAGCAGTTTTTTTAATCAAAAAATATTTTTCTAAAGTCAAAAAAGGAAAAGAACAAAAATTGATTGATGTCAAAGAAAAACAAACAAAACCCCAGATTTTACAAGAAGAAAGAAAAACAGACCAAACCCATTTGATTTTAGGTTTTAGAGCGATTCCTCTTTTGGACCCACGACGTTATCCTCTCGAATTGTTAGCGAAAATTTTAGGCGGGATGATGAGTTCTCGTTTGTTTTTGAAAATAAGGATCGAAAAGGGTTTGGCTTATTATATTTCAGCCGGGACAAGCTTGAGTCCAGAAAATGGTTCCCTTGAGGTTTCAGCTGGTTTGAGAAATGAATCTTTTTTAGAAGGTATTGATTTGATTTTGAAAGAGATTAAAAAAATTCTTGAAGAAGGGATTGAAAAAAAAGAATTAGAAAAAGCGAAGGAGAATGCTATTGGCTCTTTAAAAATTTCTTTGGAGACATCAAACAGTCAGGCCAGTTTTTATAGTTTTCAAGAATTATTAGAGAAAAAGATAGAAAAAAAAGAAAAGATCATTGAAAAAATAGAGAAAATTACAGAAAAAGAGATTTTCAGTATTGCCAAGGAAGTTTTTCAGCCAAGAAAATTAAATTTGGCCTTCGTTGGGCCAAAGGTGAGGACAGAAAGAATCGAGAAAATTTTTAAAAATTTTTAAAAAAAAATGAAAGAAAATACCATTGATCTCTCTTGGAAATCGATTATAAAAATTTTCTTTGTTTTGCTTTTTTTCTATTTCGTTTTTTTAATAAAAGATATTTTAATTTTACTTCTATTTGCTTTTTTGCTTTCTTTTTTGATGGAAAAACCCATTATCTTTTTGGAAAAAAGGGGTTTTTCGCGTTTCGTTTCTGCCTTTCTTGTTTATTCTTTTTTTGCCATCTTTTTCTTTTCTTTTATTTATTTTCTTTTACCTTTATTCTTCAATGAATTGAAAAACTTTTTCTTTCTCATTCCTGATTATATTAAAGAGATTGACGATTTTTTAAAATTTTTAAACCTTCATTCTTTTGACCTTTTTTCTTTTCTTTTTGAAGAATGGTTTAAAAAGGATTGGACAAAGATTTTAGATTTTCTTCGTTCCTTTTTCTCTGGCATTCTTTCTTTTTTCCTTTTTTGCTTTCTAAGTTTTTTTATTTCTTTGGAAAGGAATATCGAAGAGAGATTTTTAAAAGAAATTTTGCCAAAAAAATATGAAGAAAAAATGCTTTTGATTTGGGAAAGGGTCAAGGAAAATACCTCTCAATGGTTTGGCGCTAAAATTTTGGGTTCTTTGTTTGTTGCTTTTTTAACCCTTCTTTTATGCCTTGTCTTTGGTTTGAATTATTCTCTTTCTTTTGCTTTCGGCGCTTTCATCTTAAATTTTTTACCTGTGATAGGCCCCATTATTTTAGGTTTTCTTCTTTTTCTTGTCTCTTTTTCAGAGAGTTTGTTAAAAGGCATTTTGGTTGTTTTAGGTTTTTGGTTGATTCAGTTGATCGAAGGAAATTTAATTTTGCCTGTTTTGTTAAAAAGATTTATGAAAATTCCTTATTTGATTATTTTCCTTTCCTTTATTATTGGCGGAAAAATTTTTGGTTTTTTAGGGGCTTTTTTTTCAATTCCCTTGTTTGTTTTGATCTTTGAATTTTGGAGCGAATTTTTTAAAGAAGAAAAAGAGTCGCATTTTTAAAAAATGGGCGAGCTTTATGTCGTTGCCACGCCGATTGGCAATTTAAAAGATATTACTCTAAGAGCGCTGGAGGTTTTAAAAGAGGTTGATTATATCTTGGCTGAAGACACAAGAAAGACAAAAATTCTTTTAGAATTTTATAATATCAAAAAACCATTAATCAGTTATTTTCAACATAGCAAAAGAGAAAAAAAAGATTTGATTTTGAATTTATTAAGAAAAGGAAAAAAATTGGCTTTGGTTTCTGAAGCAGGAACGCCAGGGATTTTAGATCCTGGCGGAGAGTTAATTAAAGAGATTTTAGAAAAATTGGGAGAGGATGTAAAAATCATTCCCGTGCCAGGACCTTGCGCTTTGACCACTGCTTTAAGTGTTGCTGGCCTTCCTGTTCATAAATTTGCTTTTTTTGGTTTTTTACCAAAGAAAAAAAGAAGAAAAAAAACTTTAAAAGAAATCGTTGATTTTTCTTATCCCGTAGTTTTTTACGAATCATCTTATCGGATTTTAAAAACCCTAAAAGAACTACAGGAAATGAAAAAAGACGATTTTTATTTAATTGTTTTTAAAGAATTGACAAAAAAATTTGAAAAGATTTATCGAGGAAAAATAAGCGAAATTATCGAAAAAATTGAAAAAGATAAAATAAAGGGCGAATTCGTTGTTTTGCTCTACCATTGACAAAAGCTCTTTGAATTGCTATAATATTTAATATTTAGGTTTATGGGCCCCAGTTCCTTCTTTGTGTGTTGGAGGAGGGAGGAAGTCTGGTTGGTAGAGGAGGAGAGGATATGGACCGACGGTATTTGCAGAAGGCGCTTAGAAGGATCAAAAAAGAATTGGAAAGCGCTAAATACCACCAGAATAAAAGGTTAAAGCGAATTTTAAAGAAAATTCGCAAAAGGATTAGAGGGATTAGAGAACAAAGCAAAAATTATTGACAACTCCCTCTAAGTTCTTTGTAGGGGTCGACCGGACCGACCCCAGGGGGCTTCGCCCCTCTTTTTATTTTTTTATAATTTTTGTATAATTAAGATATGATTTTGATTTTACAATTTCGAAGAGATAAAACAGGTTGGCACGAAATAAAATGTTTTTATCAATCGTTAAAAATTCCTTTTCATCAAATTCAGTTTTTAAATCTTTTTTCTGACGCTCTTTCATTAGATATTTTTTCTCGTTTTTTGAAAAAATCAAAAGGAATCATCCTTGGTGGTTTAGGAGAGTATTCTCATGATGAAAAAGACGAGAAAAAGAGAAAAGAGTTTTTTTACCTCAAGGAGAAAACAAAAAATTTTTTAAAAGAAATTTTAAAGACAAAGAAACCGGTTTTGGGCATTTGTTTTGGCCATCAAATTTTGGGAGAATATTTGGGTGCCAAATTAGATTTTGCGCCAGAACAAAGAGAAGCGGGTATCAAAAAAATTTTTTTAACAAGAGAAGGACAAAAAGACCCTCTCTTTTTCGGGTTCAAGAAAAGTTTTTTTGCAGTCGAGGGTCATAAAGATGCTCTTTTTAATTTGCCTAAAGACACTCTTCATTTGGCTTTTAATCGCGTTTGTCCGATTCAGGCCTTTCGTTATCGAAAAAATGTTTATGGCGTTCAATTCCATCCAGAACTGGATTTTAAAGAACTTCTTTTTCGTTTAGATTTTTACAAAAGTTACAAAAAAAGGGGAGAAGAGCTTAAGGAAATTAAAGTAAAAACCGAGAAAATTTTTGAAAATTTCTTGAAAATTTCAAGATTCCAAGGGTCTTGACAAGATTTTTTAAAATGTTAAAAAGATATAATAATAAAAAAATGGAAAACAATAATTTTGAAAATAAGAGATTGTTTATTTTGTTGTTTTTGGCCTCCCAAAATTTTGTTGGGAGATTTTTGGGTTAGAAATCATTTCTTTTTCTAAAACAAAAACCTCCCAACAAAGGGAGGTTTTTTTAGTTCTTTTTGAGGGTCTGTTCATTTATTTTCGGTTTGAGGGTTTTAGAGGTCGGGTCTTTTTCAAAGGAGGTGAAACAATGCGAGTAGGGATTGAGTTGGAGGGGTTCGTCTATTTGAACGGAGAACCCGTGGATGTTTATCAGTGGCTTGTGTGCCACCTTGGGAGTGAGGAAGGGGAAATCAACGGAGTACTTGTGAAAACAGATGCAGGGAAGCATATGATTGAGCTGGCTTTACCGCCAGTGGAGGTGCGGGATCTGGATCATATTCCTGAAATGGTCTATAAGACCATGCAAGAGTTTCCAAGGAATTGGAAATTTTGCTGGCAGGGATATGACCCAGGTAATTTGCCAGCTCAAGCGCTTTGGGCCCCAAAGCAAAGATATTTTGCTATAAAGAGGGCCTTACAGAGGGAAAGTCCTCCAACTTGGAAAGGTGTCGAAAATTTGAGTAGAGTTGCCTCTGTCCATGTTCATCTCGATGTGGATTTCGAACGGGATGGAGGCAGGGTTGTAGCATTATTGAATACTTTCAATAATGCTGATGATCTTAGGGGAAAATTTTCAACTCCAGAAAGGGTGGACAAGTGGTTTGGTTGGGCAGACCCGCGACGTTTGCCCAACCCGCCGGGAGAAAGGAGGATCTTCGGATCCTTCCAAGAATTGGAGGAATTCATTGGAGGAATTCCTCGTCTAGTTAAGCAGGGAAGCACTGGAGCGTTGGAGCCAGACCTCAAGGAAATGAGCCGTCTGGGCGATCGGCTCTCCGAGGGCACCATCTGGTGGTGGGCTCGGGCGAGACGCACTCTGCGAACAGTCGAAATAAGGTTCGCAGACTCCATGGAGCCCACAGCAATTCCCGCATATGTCCGGGAATTGTTGCGAAGGATTGAGGACTGAAAGTACTTTTTATTTAATCCATGGCAATTTCCCTGGCAATTTCTGAAAAAGCCAGGGGAGGGTGTGAAAACACCCTTTTTTTATTTAAAATTTTTGATGTTAAAATTAAAAATGGTCGATATCCATTTTCATTTATCTTATTTTCAAGATAAGGAAAAAATTATCAAAGAGAGCAAAGAAAAATTAAAAGCTTTAATTTCTTGCGCTTTAAATTTAAAAGAAGCAAAAGATTTTTTGGTTTTAAAAGAGAAAAATCCTCAATTTTTCTTTTTTACTTTAGGTTTTCATCCTTTTGATGAGGATAAATTCTCAGAAAAAATTTTAAAAGATTATGACGATTTTTTAAAAGAAAATTCAAAGGAAATTCTGGCTTTAGGCGAGATTGGTCTTGATTATTTTTATCCTGAAAAAAATAGAAAAAGAATGAAAGAAATTTTTTTGACTTTTTTGGATTTAGCCAAAGGATACGATTTGCCTGTTTTGATTCATTGCCGTGACGCTTTTGAGGATCTTTTAGAGATTTTAAAAGAAAAAAATATTTCCAGAGTGATTTTGCATTGTTTTTCTGGGTCCGAAGGTGTTTTGAAAGAGAGTTTAAAAAGAGGATATTTTATTTCTTTTGCCACTAATTTATGCTATACAAAAAAGCATCCACGATTGGCAAAAATGACACCGTTGGAAAATTTGCTTTTAGAAACAGATGCTCCTTGGCTGGATCCTTTTTCTCAAGGAAAAAAATTTGAAAACAAACCCTGGAATATTTTAGAATCAGCAAAGGTTATTTCCCAGATTAAAAAAAAGAGCGAGAAAGAAATTTTAGAGATCGTTTTTGAAAACGCAAAGAAAATCTTGAACTTTTAAATACTTGACTTTTCTTCTAAAATGTTAAAATAAGAATAGACGTTTTTCGAGTTCTTTGTTTTTTTAAAGGAGAAAGAGATGAAAAAGAAAAGATTGCCCATTGAAGAGTATTGGCGGAAAATGGTGAATAACAGAAATGTGGATCCTTTTGAATTGCGGGCCATGATTTGGATGGCCCAGGATCAAAAATTAAAAGACAGGGCAAGCAAAAGGCTTTTAGCTTTGGTAAAGAAATCAGATATCGAAAGAATCAGGCAAGATATTTAGATTGATTATTTTGTGGAATTCAAGGATGCGAAAGATAATTTGGGAGAAAAGGAAGCATATTTTTGATGATGAGAATTTAAAATTTCTTTGGGCCTGGTGCCACCCTTTAAGACAGGAAATCGAAAGGTTTAAACTTAAACTTTTTAAGGAAAAAAACTAATTTCTCTTTGGCCATGGTTGGCCTTCTGTTTTTTTAATGATAAAAAAAATGAAAGGAATTATTTTTTTAAAAAATCTTTATAAAAAATTTCTTGATTTTGAGAAGAAAAATTATCTCAAAGATATAAAAAATTTTTTAGGCGTCAAAGAACTGAAACTTTCTCAAAAAGAGTTCTCTTTGGTTTATGACAATTATCAAAAATCTTCTTTTTTAAGTTTTTTGAAAAGAACAAAAGACCTTGTTTTTTCGAAAGATGTTTTTGATTTTATTTTAAAAAATATTACCGAGGATTGGGATTTTTATAAACATTTATATTTTTTAAAAAAAGAAAACTTAATTGGTTTTAAAAGAGAGCGTCTTTTTTTAAAAAAACCTGAGGTTTTTTCTTTGATTCCCAGGCCTAAAAGCGAAGAAGAAATTATTAGGATCATCGAGAAAAAAACCAAAAAGAAAATTAGAAAAAAGGAAAAAGTTTCAGATTTCTTTTTTTCTTTTAAGGTAAAGGGTCAGTGGGATCAAATGCCTATTTCTCAAGAATCAGCTGTTTTTGTCGTAAAAAAGATTTTGGACTATTTGCCTTTAAATAAAAAATTCCTTTTTATTGGAGACGATGATTTTATTTCTCTTTTCTTATCCTTGGTCGATCCTTCGATTGAGTCAATGGTTGTTGATATTGACGAAGATCTTTTGGAAAAGATCAGAAATTTTTCAGAAAAATTTAATTTGAAAATCGAAACGAGAAAGGTAGATTTATTAAAAACAAAAAATCTCGGAGAAAGTTTTGTTGGTTTTTTGATTAATCCTGTTTATACTCTCGAGGGTGTCCAGAAATTTATGTCTTTTGGTCTTTCTCATTTTTCTCTGGATGGCGGTTATGTTTTTCTAGAATTAGGAGACGAAGCCATCGGCAATCGTTTTTTATTTTTTCAAGATTTTTTCACGAAAAAAAATTTAATTTTGAGAGAATTGATTTTGAAAAAAGTGTATTATCCCCAAATTAGTTTACACAAAGAAGATAAAATTATAGAAAGAAGAATGAAAAAACTTTTTTCTCAAAAAACTTTGGAAAAGAAACCAAAATTGGGAGCTGGTTTTTTTGTTTTTGAATATTTACCTTTTCCCCTTAAAAAAATCAAAATAAAAAAGAAGTTTTATTCTTACCTTTAATATTTTACTTTTTTCTTCTTTTTTGATAAAATATTCTTATATGGAAAAGGAAGATTTTCAAGAAATAATTAAAAAAATCAAAAAAGCAAAAGATTTTGATTCTTTAAAAGAAATCTCTGAGTCTTTGTTGGGAAAGAATGGAAAAATTGCTTTGGCCTTGAAATCTTTAAAAGATTTACCTTTAGAAGAAAGGAAAAAGGAAGGCGAGAGATTGAATGATTTAAAGGTAAAAATCGAGAAAGAGATAAAAGAAAGAGAAGAATTTTTAAAAAGGGATCTTTTGAAAAAAGAAGAATTTTTTGATATTTCTTTGCCGGGCAAAAAAATCAAGACCGGTCATTTACACCCCTTGACTTTGGTGAGACAAAGAGTGGCAGAAATTTTTCAGTCCTTGGGTTTTGAAGTTGTTGAGGGTTTTGAGATTGAAGACGAATTTCATAATTTTGACGCCTTGAACATTCCTCCTTGGCATCCAGCAAGAGAAACTTTATCTTTAGGAAAAACCTTTTATTTAAAAAACGGAAAAAGATATTTGTTGAGATCTCATACTTCTGCAGTCCAGATTCGTTATATGGAAACCCATAACCCACCTTTAAAGATTATTGTGCCGGGCCGGGTTTTTCGTTCAGATGAATTGGATGCTTCCCATGAGATTGATTTTTGGCAGTTGGAAGGACTCATGGTTAATAAAGAGGTTTCCTTGGCTAATTTTAAGGCAATTGTAGAGGAATTTTTTAAAAGGTTTTTTGCTAAAAATATTGAGATCAGATTTCGGCCCTCTTATTTTCCTTTTGTGGAACCTGGCGTTGAGGTTGATGCTTCTTGTCCTGTTTGTCGAAAAAAGGGTTGTTCGCTTTGTAAAAAGACGGGCTGGTTGGAAATGGGAGGCGCGGGAATGGTTCATCCTTATGTTTTTAAAGCAGTAAAATTAAACCCTCAGCACTGGCAGGGTTTTGCTTTTGGTTTTGGTTTGACAAGATTAGCGATGGTCAAATACAAAATTCCAGATATTAGACTTTTTAATTTAAGCGATTTAAGGTTTATCCATCAATTTTAAAATATGAAGTTTTCTTATTCTTGGCTTCAATCTTTTTTTTCAAAAAAATTACCACTGCCCAAAAAATTGGCAGAGGTTTTAACCCTTCATTCTTTCGAGGTTGAGAATTTAACAAAAGAGGAAGGCGATTGGATTTTTGACATTGATATTTTGCCCAATCGACCCGATTGTCTTTCTCATCTGGGAGTGGCCAGAGAAATTTCTGTCCTTTTTGATTTACCCTTAAAAGAAGAAGAAAAAAAGATCGAAGATAAAGAAGAGAAAATAGAAAAATTAGTAGAGATAAACGTCAAAGATGCTTCTTTGTGTTCGCGTTATTGCGCTGGTTTGGTTTTGGGTGTTAAAGTAAAAAAATCTCCTTCTTGGTTACAGAAAAGATTGAGGGTTTGCGGTATTTTGCCCGTGAATAACATTGTCGATATTACAAATTATTTGATGTTAGAGACAGGCCAACCCTTGCATGCCTTTGATTTTGACAAAATCGAAAAAGAAAGAATAAAGAGACGAGGCGGAAAAGAAGTTGAATTACCTTCTTTGGAAATAAGAAGGGCTAGGAAAAACGAGAGTTTTCTTTCTTTGGATAATAAAAAATTTTTGCTTAACGATGATATGTTGGTTGTTGCGGATTCAAAAGATGTTTTGGCTTTGGCTGGAATTAAAGGAGGAAAGAAAGCAGAAATTTCGAGCGAGACGAAAAACATTTTAATTGAAAGCGCTGTTTTTGATCCTTTGGTTATTCGAAAAACATCTTCGAAATTGAATTTAATTACTGACGCTTCTTTTCGTTTTTCCTATGGTCGTGATCCAAACAGTGTTAGGGAAGTATTGGAAAAAGCAATTTTAATGGTAAAAGAATTGGCTGGCGGAGAAGCAAAGGGTATTTTTGATTTTTATCCAACGATTGTTTTTCCCAAAAAAATAAAACTTGATTTTGAAAAAACCAGACAACTTTTGGGATTAGAAATTTCAGACAAAGAAATAAAAGAAATTTTGAAAAAATTAGGTTTTAAAATTTTATCTGAAAATTTAATTGAGGTTCCAACTTTCAGGTTAGAAGTCGACATTCAAGAGAATTTAATCAATGAAGTAGGCCGGATCTATGGTCTGTATAAAATCCCTTCGATTCCTCCTCTGGGTCCTAAGGTCATGGCGCCTTTAAACCCCAGTTTATTTTGGGAAAATAAAATAAAGCAGACATTAAAGGAGGCCTGTTTCGATGAAATAATGAGTTATTCTTTTTGCGATCGAAAAGATATTGATAATTTCTTTTACTCTCAAGATCAAGTGATTGAAATTGCAAATCCCTTTTCCTTGAATTTTAATTTTTTAAGACCGAGTCTTTTAATCGGTCTTTTGAAAAACATTGCCTTTAATCAAAAGAATTTTTCAGAAATAAGAATTTTTGAAATTGGCAAAATTTTCAAAAAGGAAAAAAATAAATTTTTAGAGAAAAAGATGATAGCGGGCATGATTTTGGGCGGTGATTTTTTTGAATTAAAAGGTGTTATCGATTTTCTTTTGGAACGTATGGGTATTGCTGGTGTTTGGTACGACTCTTTCGAGGCAACGAGCGAAGATTCTCAACAAGAAGTTTGGCATTCGACGAGAATCGCAGAAATTAAACTCGACCATCAGGAAATTGGTTTTTTAGGAGAAATCTCGCCACTCTTGAGAGAGAAATATGGAATTAAAAAAGAAATCTTCGCTTTTGAGATTGACTTTGAAAAATTGGAAAAGGTAGCCACCGAAGAAATGGAGTACGAAGAAATTTCTCCGTTTCCTGCTGCCATTCGAGATATTTCTCTCATTGTTCCCCAAAGGGTAAGGGTTGATGAGGTTTTAGAGAAAATTCAGTTTATTTCTCCTTTAATTCGTGATGTTGATTTGTTCGATATTTTTGATGGTATTGAGGAAGGAAAAAAGAGTTTAAGCTTTCATATTTATTTTCAATCGAAAAACAAAACCCTTTCTGATAAAGAACTTGATTTTTTACAAGAAAAGATAATCAAGACCTTGGAGAAAAACAAAGGTTGGAAAGTCAGAAAAAAAGAAGAATAAAATGGAAAAAGAAATTAAAAAAAGCGATTATTCCGCTAAAGATATTCAAATTTTAGAAGGATTAGAGCCAGTGCGCAAAAGACCTGCAATGTACATTGGTTCTACGGGTCCTGAAGGAGTTCATCATCTTTTGGTGGAGATCGTTGGAAATGCCACGGATGAGGCCCTAGCGGGTTTCGCCAATAAAATTCAGGTCACCCTTTTTTCAGAAAAAAAAGTTTCCGTTGAAGACAACGGCCGGGGTATTCCTGTTGATATTCATGAAAAAACAAAGAAATCGGCTTTAGAGACGATCATTACTTATTTACACAGCGGTGCTAAATTTGGCGGGAATGTTTATAAAGTTTCAGGCGGTTTGCACGGTGTTGGTTTGTCGGTTGTTTGCGCTCTTTCCAAATATCTAAAAGCCAGAGTCAAAAGGGATGGAAAAATTTACGAACAAGAATATTCGCGAGGAAAGGTTTTGGGTCCTTTAAAAGTAGTCGGGAAAACTTCAGAAACAGGCACAATAATTCTTTTTGAGCCAGATCCTGAAATTTTTAAAGAAATAAAATTTGATAAGAAGAAAATCATCAATTATTTAAGAGAACAGGCCTTTTTATCAAAAAAGATCAATTATGCTTTTATTGACAAAACGTCAAAAGAAGAAAAGAAAATCAATTTTTATTTTGAGAATGGTCTCGTTTCTTATTTAAAATATTTAATCCGAGGCCAGAAAATGATCCATGAAAATATTTTTTATGTCTGTCAAACGGTTGATCAAATTTTTGTCGAAGCAGCTTTTTGTTATACCGATGAGTTTGAACCATACGAGGAAAGTTTTGCAAACAATATCAATACCAAAGAAGGCGGATATCATTTAACTGGTTTTCGAAGCGCTTTAACCAAATCCTTTAACGAATGGGCAAGAAAAAAAGAAATGATTAAAAAAGAAGAAGATGCTTTAACGCGCGATGATTTAAAAGAAGGTTTAAATGCTTTGGTTGCTGTCAGAATTTCAAACCCAGAATTCGAAGGTCAAACAAAAGCAAAATTGGGAAATCCTGAAGCAAAATCAGCAGTTGAAAAAGCAGTGCTACCTGCTATTTTAGAGTTTTTTGAAAGATATCCTCAAGACGCCAAAGCCATTTTAGAAAAATGCTTTTTGGCGCAGAAGGCAAGAAAAGCAGCAAAAGCAGCCAAGGATGCTATTGTGAGAAAGAGTGTCTTGACAGGATTAACGCTTCCTGGTAAATTAGCAGATTGTATTACTAAAAACCCAGAAGAAGCTGAATTGTTTATTGTCGAAGGCGAGTCCGCTGGTGGTTCTTGTAAATTAGCCAGGGATCGAAGGTTTCAAGCGATTTTACCTTTGAGGGGAAAGATTTTAAACGTGGAAAGAGCGAGAATTGACAAGATTTTATCTTCGAAAGAGATAAAGGTTTTAGTTTTAGCCTTGGGTGGGGGCATTGGCGAGGATTTTGATATTGAAAGATTGAGGTATCATAAAATTATTATTGCTGTTGATGCTGACGTTGATGGAAACCATATTAAAACCCTTCTCTTAACGCTTTTCTGGAGGTATTTTAGACCCGTGATTGAAAAAGGTTATTTGTACATTGCTCATCCGCCCCTTTATCGGCTTCAGATCGGAAAAGAAATAAGATATCTTTTTTCTGAAGAAGAAAAAGAAAAAGAATTGAAAAGTTTAAAAAATAAAAATTTTTCCCTTCAAAGATACAAGGGTTTGGGAGAAATGAATCCTGAACAATTATGGGAAACAACGATGGATCCGAAAAACAGAATTTTGATTCGTGTCACTGTCGAGGATGCAAAGGAAGCAGATAAGATTTTTGATATTTTAATGGGCGATGAAGTTTCTCCGCGAAAAAAATTTATTCAAAATTGGGCAAAGACAGTCAAGAATTTAGACATATGATAAACAAAATTAAAAAGTCAATCTTAAAGGTCGTTGAGGAAGTAAAAAAAGTTACTTGGCCAAAAAAGAAGGAGGTTTTAAATTATGTTTTGATTGTTTTGTTATTCTCTTTTATTGTTGGTTTGTATTTGGGCTTGATTGATTGGTTGATTATGTCGATTTTTCAAAAGTTTATTTTTTAGAATATGCCAAAACAACAATTACCACCAGAAAGAAGATGGTACGTTATTCACACTTATTCTGGTTATGAAGACAGAGTAGCGGAAGATCTAAAAAAAAGGATAAAATCTTTCAAGATGGAAGATAAGATTTTTAATGTCATTGTTCCTAAAGAAAAAAAGATTAAGGTGCGGGGCGGAAAGAGATACGTTGTTGAAGAAAAGATTTATCCTGGTTATGTCTTGGTTGAGATGATCGTTTCAGACGATTCTTGGTATGTTGTCAGAAACACTCCACATGTCACTGGGTTTATCGGCGCTGGAGTGACTCCTTTTTCTATTTCTGACACAGAGATTCAAAAGGTTTTAGAAAAATTGAAAGAAAAAGAACCGCAGTACAAATTGGATTTAAAAAGGGGAGATTTAGTAAAAATCGTCGATGGATCTTTTAAAGATTTTGAGGGAAGGGTAGAGGAAGTCGATGAGAAAAAAGGAAAGGTAAGGGTTTTGGTAAATCTTTTTGGCCGAGATACACCCGTAGAACTTGATTTTTTACAGGTAAAAAAATTATGAACAAAAAAATTAAAGCGAGAATAAAACTTTTGATTCCTGGCGGACAGGCAACGCCAGCACCTCCTGTTGGTCCGGCTTTGGCTCAGCACGGTTTGAACATTAGAGATTTTTGCGAGGTCTTTAACGAGAAAACAAAAAAGACGCCGGGCATTTTAATTCCGGTCGAGGTCATTGTTTTCGAAGACAAAACCTTTCAAATGAAGGTAAAATCTCCGAGCGTCGTCGAATTATTGAAAAGGGAAGCAGGAATTGAGAAAGGATCAAAAACAGGTTCGAAAGAGATTGTTGGAAAGATTTCAAGGGAGAAAATAAAAGAAATCGCTCAAATTAAATTACCCGATTTAAATACTAATGATTTAGAAAAGGCGATTAAAATTGTCGAAGGCACAGCGAAAAATATGGGCCTTCAAATCGAATAAAAAACATGATCTTATCTGATAGAGAAATAAAAGAATACGTCAAAAAATACAAAATGATCGAACCCTTTTGCGCCAAACAGGTGAGAAAAAATGTTATTTCTTTTGGGCTTTCTTCTTTTGGTTATGATTTTCGAATCGATGACGAGTTTAAGATTTTCACGAATGCCATGAATGCTGTCGTTGATCCTAAAAATTTTGATCGTCGTTCTTTTGTTGATTTTCGAGGAAAGGTTTGCGTCATTCCTCCCAATTCTTTTGTTTTAGCAAAGAGCGTTGAATATTTTCGAATTCCCAGAGAAATCTTGGGTGTTTGTTTGGGGAAATCAACTTATGCGCGTTGTGGAATTATTGTTAATGTGACGCCTTTAGAACCTGAATGGGAAGGATATATTACTGTCGAGATTTCCAACACAACGCCTTTACCTGCTCGAATTTACAGCGGAGAGGGAATTTGTCAGGTTATTTTTTTGAAGAATGAGAAAGGTTGCGAGGTTTCTTACGCTGACCGCAAGGGAAAATATCATAAGCAAAAAAAATTGACCTTGCCCAAAATTTAAAAGCATGCCAATTTTTTTACTGGTTTCATTTTTTTTAGGATTTATTTTTATCTTGAAATCAACAGAACTCCTCGAAAAAGGCGAAGAAGAGAAGGCGAGGATTTATTATTGTATCGGAGGGACGTTGTTAATTTTTGGTATCATTAAAATTATTTCCCTAAGGATGTTACAATGAATCTTAAAAAAAGAGGAAAATTTATTGTTTTTGAAGGAATCGATGGCGCGGGAAAGAGCACCCAGGCAAAGTTATTGTATCAATTTTTAAAAAAAGAAAAAAGAAAAGTTATTTTGACTTCAGAGCCAACAAAAGGACCTATCGGTAAAACCCTTTTTATTTTTCTGGGAAAGAAAGAAAAATTAAATGCTTTGGGCTTGCAGTTGCTTTTTTGCGCTGATCGTGCTTATCATTTGGAAAAAGTTGTTTTACCCTATTTAAAAAAAGGGTATGATGTTATTTCCGATCGTTATTTTTTCTCGACCATTGCTTATGGCCTTTTAGAAATTAAAGATTTTTCTTGGCTCTATCGATTGAATGAAAAATTTATTTTGCCAGACATTACTTTTTTGTTAGACCTTTCAGAGAAAGAATCATTAAAAAGAATTAAAAAAGATAGAGATAAAAGTTCTCTCTTTGAAAAAGAAAAGATTCTAAAAGAAGTAAGAAAAAATTATCTCTTTTTGCGAAAAAAGTTTCCGAATATTTTTTTGCTCGATGCTCGGAAATCAATTTTTGATGTTTTTCAAGAAGTAAAAGAGATTTTAAAGTTAAAATACAAAAGGTCAAAATAAAAAAATTAAAAAAATGGAAATTTCAAAATTTTTTGATCATACCAACATTAAAAAGGATGCGAAAAAAGAAGATATTTTGAGAACCTGCGAGGAAGCAAAAAAATATCAATTCCGAGGTGTTTGCGTTAGACCTCAATGGGTGAAATTGGTCAAAAAGGAATTGGAGGGAACTGGAATTAAGACTATTGTTCTCGTTGATGACCCGATTGGCGATTCTCCTTCAAAAAAAAGGTTGGCTATTTGTAAAAAAGCAAAGAAAGACGGGGCTGATGAAATCGATGTTGTTGTTAATATCCCTGATGTAAAACATGAAAGATGGCAAAAAATCCTTATGGATTTAAAGAGGATTTGTAAAGTTTTGCCCACAAAAGTAATTATCGGTTCAGGTTATTTAACAGACAAAGAAATTGAAAAGGTTTGCCAAATCGCAAAAAAAGCGGGCGCCTTTTGCGTCAAAACAGCAACAGAAAAAGATCCTTTGGAGAAAAGAGAATTAGAAGAAAAAGCCTTGCATTTAAAATTAATGAGAAAATCAGCGCCTGGTCTTTTGGTCAAGGCCTCAGGAAGAATTTCAGATCTCTCTGCTTTTTTAAAGATGAGAAAAGCGGGGGCTGATATTATCGGTAGCAGTTTTAGTGTCCAGATTGTTGAGGAATTCAAAAAGAGAAAAAAAATAAAATAAAAAAGAAAAATGTATTTTCCGATTATTGGGCTTGAGATTCATTTGGAATTAAAGACAGAACATAAAATGTTTTGTTATTGCAAGAATGATCCTTTGGCGAAAGAACCGAATTTAAACGTTTGCCCGATTTGTTTGGGCTATCCTGGCACGCTTCCTTTAATTAATCAAGAAGCCATTTTGAAAGTAATAAAAACCGGTCTCGCTCTTTCTTGTCAGATTAACAGAGAAAGTTTTTTTGAAAGAAAAAATTATTTTTATCCTGATTTGCCCAAGGGTTATCAGATTTCTCAGTACCATAAACCTATTTGTTTTGACGGTCATTTGGATTTCTTTTGCGATGGAAAAAAGAAAAGAATCAGAATTCAAAGGATTCATTTAGAAGAAGATACCGGCAGACTTTTGCATCATAAAGATTTTTCTTTGATTGATTTTAATCGAGCGGGAATTCCCTTAATGGAATTGGTTACCTTTCCAGATTTTCGTTCAGCCAAAGAGGCAAGAATCTTTGCTCAGGAGCTTCAGCTCATTTTAAGATATTTAGACGTTTCAGAAGCAGATATGGAAAAGGGCCAAATGAGAATCGAGGTTAATTTATCTTTGGCAGAAAAAGAAAATAGTTTGGGAACAAAAGTGGAGATTAAAAATCTTAATTCGTTCTGGGCAGTTGAGGAAGCGATTGAATATGAGATTTCCAGACAGAAAGAGTTGTTAGAAAATGGAGGAAGGATTTTTCAAGAAACACGTGGTTTTGATCCGGAAAAAAAGATTACTTTTTTGCAAAGAAAGAAAGAATATTCTCAGGATTATCGTTATTTTCCAGAGCCAGATTTACCTGCTTTTGAGATTCCAGAAGATTTAATCGAGAAGCTTCGCCATGAAATTCCTCCTTTACCTTTTCAAGAAAGAGAAAGATTAAAGAACGATTATCAATTACAAGATTGGGAAATTGAATTTTTATTAAAAAACAGAGAAATAAAAGATTATTTTGATTTTAATTTTGAAAATTTAAAATCAATTTTAAAAAGAGAAGGTCTTACAAACGAAGAAAAAAGGGTTTTTTCAAACTATTTCTTTTCCGAATTTTTGAATATCTTGAAAGAAAGAGAAGAGAAAAAAAATCAAATTTTATCTCAACCTTCTTTTGCAAAGTTCATCTCTTTGGTCATTGAAAAAAAACCAAATTCTTTTTTAGCAAAAAAAATTTTAAGAGAAACCTTTTTAGAAAATAAAGATCCTTTTGAAATTTTTGGTCTTTTGGAAAAAGAGACAAGGGAACCTTCGCTTTCTCTTAATGATATTATTTTGAAGGTTATTCAAGAAAACTTGCAAGCAGTTCAAGATTTTAAAAAAGGAAAGAGCGGCGCTTTACAATTTTTAATTGGCCAGGTAATGAAAGAGACAAAAGGAGTTTTTGACCCCCAAACAATAAAAAAAGAGATCGAAAAATATTTAAGCTAATTTTGTTTTAAAAATTTTTTGATTATTCTTTCGGCCTCTTTCTCGTTTTTTACCCAGATGATATTTTTTTCTTTTTTCAACCATCTTATTTGGTTTTTAGCGAATTGAAAGATTCTTTTAATCGAGTTTTCGATCATTTCTTTTTTTGAAATTTTTTTGTCCAAAAAATCGAAGATTTCTTGATAATGGAGTCCGAATTCTTTAATCCGATTTTTTGAAAGTCGCATTTTTTTGATTTTTTTCGCTTCTGAAATAAGGCCTTCTTTTAGCCATTTTAAAAATCTTTTTTCTATTGCTTTTTTTAAAAAAGAAGGACTTTTATCAATGGCAATGATTAAAAAATCAAAATCCAAAGGTCTTTTTAAAAGCGGTGGCACTCTTTTTTTGCTTTTAATAACAATTTCAAGGGCTCTAATTAACCGTCGGGGATTATTTTTATCGATTGTTTTTGCCCTTTTGGGGTCTAATTTTTTTAGTAAAGAAAAAAGTTCTTTTTTGCTTTTTTTTTCTAATTTTTTTCTTAGTTTCCAATCAGGAGGAACCGGAGGAAAAAGTAATCCTTGAGTCAAGGCTTTAATGTAAAAATAACTTCCTCCACACAAAATGGGTAATTTTCCTTTTTTTAAAATTTCTTCGATCGCCTTTTCTGCTAATTTTTTATAATCAAAAACAGTAAATTTCTTTTTTATTGAGACAACATCTAAAAGATAGTGCTTGATTTTTTTTCTTTCTTTCTTTTTGATTTTGTCAGTGCCGATATTTAATTCTTTGTAAACCTGCCTTGAATCAGCGGAAACAATTTCTCCGTTAAATTTTTTTGCTATCTTTAAGGATAATTTTGTTTTACCGCTGGCTGTCGGCCCAGTAATAACAATGATTTTTGGTTTTTTCATTTTTTTAATTGACCGATTAATCCAAAATCTTGAACGCCAGTAATCTTTACGGTAACAAATTTTCCGATCAAATCTTCTTTGCCCTCAAATTTCACTGTTTTAAAATGACGGCTTTTTCCAAAAAGAAAATTATTTTTTTTCTCGATGACCAAAACAACAATTTCTTTTCCCAAGAATTTGAGGTTTTTTTGAAAACTAATGCGAGAAATTAATTCCATTAATTCTTGGTATCTTTTTTCCTTTTCATCTTCAGCAACTTTATCTTTCATTTTTTCTGCGGCAGTGTGGGGTCGTGGAGAAAATTTTGCTAAATAGACATTGTCAAATTTTATTTCTTGAATTAGTTTTTTTGTGTTTTCAAAATTCTTTTCTTTTTCACCGGGAAAACCCACGATAATATCTGTTGAAAGAGCAATGTTTTTTTCCAAACCTTGACGGTATTTTTTAAAGGCGGTTTTGATTTTTTTTACAAGTTTTTTATAATCAGCGACAGTATAATTTCTGTTCATTTTTTTAAGAATGAAATCATCGCCAGATTGAAGGGGTAAATTGAGATAAGGCGCAAATTTTAAAGATGTGGCTAGGATTTTTATCGTTTTTTCTGAAAAATTCATCGGATGAGGAGAGTTAATTCTTAACCAAAACTTTCCTTCTATTTTGTTAACCTCTTTTACCAAATCTCCAAAATCAAAAGGAGGAAAGTGATAATCGTTAACGTTTTGACCCAAAAGCCAAATTTCTTTAACTCCGTTTTTTACCATTTCTTTAATCTCGTTTAAAATTTCTTCCGGGTTTCGAGAGACGAGTTTGCCGCGGACAAAAGGAACCACACAATAAGCGCAAGCCAAATTACAACCGCGAGAAACAGGAACCAGACCAATAAAATCCTTTTCTTTTATTTTTGGGTAGATTTTAAAGGGCGAAGTTTCTTCTTTTTTAAAAAAAGAAAAAAGATCTTTAATTTCGAACACATAATCAAAAATTTTTTTTAATTTTTCTCTGTCTCTTTCAGTAACGCATCCTGTTAAGATTGCTTTGAAATTTTTATTTTTAGCTTTAAAGTTTTTAATTTTCTTTTCGAGGCCAAAAACGCGATTGACTGCTGACTGTCTTACTGAACACATATTGACAATCAAAAGATCAGGGTTTTTATTATCTTTTTCATAACCCAAAGAATTTAAAAGGGTTTCGATCCTTTCGGTATCTGAAACATTCATTTGACATCCAAAAGTGATGGTAAAATATTTCATTTTGATATCTTATTTTATCATTAAATTGAAATTAAGAGAAAAAAAATTTTTAGGTTGATAATTTTTTTATTTTTTCCAAGAATTTCTCAAATTTCATTTCGCCTAAATCTCCTTTTTGTCTTTCTCTTACTCTTATTGTTTTGTTTTTCATTTCTTGATCACCCAAAATTATCAAAAAGGGGATTTTTTGAAGTTCTCCTTCTCGAATTTTTTTGGAAAGCGTTTCGTTTTCATCGTTTATTCTGACTCTGAAATTATTATTCGTTAAATCTTCAGCTATTTTCTTTGCGTATTTTTTGTGTTTTTGGCCAATGGGCAAAATCCAGATTTGTTCTGGCGCCAACCAAAAGGGAAAAGCGCCGGTATAGTGTTCAATGAGAACGCCAACAAATCTTTCCAGAGAACCAAGGAGCGCTCGATGGATCATAATCGGTTTTTCTTTTTCTCCTTTTTTATTTATGAAATTAAGGTCGAATCTTTCTGGAAGATTGAAATCAACTTGCACGGTTGTGCATTGCCATTCTCTTTGGAGAGAATCTTTGATTTTAATGTCAATTTTTGGTCCGTAAAAAACACCACCGCCTGGATCGATTTGATATTGAAGTTTTTGTTTAGTCAGGACGTATTTTAAGGCAGTCATTGCTTTTTGCCACATTTTTTCAGTACCAGCGAATTTTTCAGGCCTTGTTGCCAGATAGATATTGTATTCTTTAAAGCCAAATTTTTTTAAAATTTTCAAACCATGTTTTAAAAGTTTTTCTAACTCAAAAATCAATTGTTCTTTGGTACAGAAAATATGGGCATCATCCTGAGTAAATCCTCTAACTCTTGTTAGTCCGTGCAATGTTCCTGATCTTTCATAACGATAAACAGTTCCAAGCTCAGCATATTTAAGGGGCAATTCTTTGTAAGATCTCATTTTAAATTTATAGACCTTCAAATGAAAAGGACAATTCATTGGCTTTAAAAGATATTCTTCGTTATCGATTTTAATCGGAGAATAGATGTTTTCTCGGTAAAGTTCCCAATGGCCTGATGTTTTCCATAGATTCAAATTTCCAATATGAGGAGTCGTTAACCATAAATAACCTTCTTTTTTTAATTCTGAATAAAGATAATTTTCGATGATTTTTCTTAAGATAGTACCTTTGGGCATCCAAACAGGAAGACCTTGTCCAATTTCTTCGTCGAACAAAAATAATTCCAATTTTTGGCCTAAAATTCGATGATCCCTTTTTTCTGCTTCAGCTTCTTTTTGGAGATAATCTTCTAATTCTTTTTTTGTTTCAAAAGCGAGACCATAAATTCTTGTTAACATGCGATTTTTTTCCGATCCTCTCCAATAAGCGCCAGCAATTTTTTTTAATTTAAAAGAATCGGGGTCAATTTCTTTTGTATTTTTCACATGGGGTCCTTGACAAAGATCGATGAAATTTCCAGATTTGAAAATAGAAACCTTATCTTCTGGCAATTCTTCAATGAGTTCTAGTTTATAAATTTGATCTTGAAAAATTTTTTTTGCTTCGTTTTTTGAGATAATTTCTTTTTCAAATTTAATATTTTTTTTGATTAGTTCTCTCATTTTATTTTCGATTTTTGGAAGGTCTTTTTCTGAGATTTCTTTTTGGAATTCAAAATCGTAATAAAATCCGTTTTCGATTGCGGGACCAATGCCAAATTTTGTAGCCGGATAAAGTTCTTGAATGGCTGAAGCTAAAAGATGTGCTAGAGAATGTCTAATCTTTTCGATTTTTTTTGATTTTTTTTCCATATTTTTTTAAATTTCAATTACCTCTTCGATATCGTCGCAAATGAGTTTTGGGGCGCCGTCTCGATTTTCGATTTTTCCTGAAATTAAAACGATTTTATTTTCCTGAAAAATTTCTGGTTTCTTTTCAAAAACCGAAGGAAAAGCAATCACTTCTATTTTACTAGAAAAATCATATAAATCAAGGAATAATACTGGATAGCCCCTTTTTGAGAAAATTTTTTTAATCGAAGAAATCATACCCCCGATTTTCACTCGTGGAGAACTGCTACCAAAAAAGAGGAAATCAGAAACAAGCATCGCGCTTTTTTGGATTGCTTTTTTTAATTCTTCGAAGGGTTGGGAAACAATAAAAAGACCGAGTAATTCTTTTTCCCAGATTAATTTTTCTTTTTTTGAAGCTGGCGGTACAGATTTTAGTTTTAATTTTGGTTTCATTTGATTTTTATCGAAAAGAGTAATTTGTTTTGAATTTTTTTCTCGGAAAAATTTTTTATTTTCTTCCAATATTGTTTCTAAATTTTGTAACAGAAAATTTCTTTCAGCCAAATTATCAAAAGCACCAACCTTAATCAAACTTTCCATCGTTTTTTTATTGATATAATGAGGAGGAATACGAAAGATAAAATCTTCGATTGTTTGAAATGGTCCGTTTTTAGTTCTTTCGGCAATGATTGCTTGGGTGCTTGCCAAACCTACGTTTTTGATTGCCAAAAGACCGAAACGGATACATTTTTTTTCGGGAACAACAGAGAAATATTCCAAACTTTCGTTAATATCCGGCGGTAAAACTTCAATTTTCATTCTTTTTGCCTCGTTGATCAAAAAAGCAATTTTTTCAATGTCATTGGTTTCAGAATTTAAAAGACTGGCCATAAATTCAAGGGGGAAATGGGCTTTTAAATAAGCGGTTTGAAAAGCAATGATGGCATAGGCAACTGAATGGCTTTTATTGAACCCGTAAGAAGCGAAAGGTAAAATCCAGTTCCAGATCTTTTCAGCAATTTCTTTACTTAAACCTCTTTTTTTCATTCCTTCTTCTAATTGTTCTTTTTGTTTTAATAAAAGATCTTTAATTTTTTTTCCGATTGCTTTTCTCAAAATGTCGGCCTGACCCAGGGTAAAGCCTGCTAACTTTTGGGCAATTTGCATTAATTGTTCTTGAAAGATACAAATTCCATAAGTATTTTCTAAAATGGGTTTTAGATCTTCGTGTAAATATTCAATTTTTTTTCTTCCATGTTTCCTGTCGACAAATTCTTTGATCCATTCCATAGGGCCGGGGCGATAAAGTGCTAAAAGAGAAACAATATCTTCAAAGTTAGTCGGTTTCAATTCTCTTAACCATTTTCTCATTCCTTCAGATTCCAATTGAAAAATTCCAATCGTTTCTCCTCTTTGGAGAATTTGAAATGTTTTTTGATCATCAAAAGGGATGTTGTTGATATCTATTTTGAGATTATGATTTTTTTCGATCGCTTGAATTGTCTTTTCAATAATGGTTAAATTTTTTAACCCCAAAATATCAATTTTTAAAAGTCCCAGATCCTCAAGGCTGTGCATTTCAAATTGGGTGACGATCGATTCATCGTTTTGGGCTGGATGTTGAAGAGGGACGATTTGATCTAATGGTTCTTTTGAAATAACAACACCACATGCATGACGAGAAGTGTGACGCGCCAAACCCTCAAGTCTTTTTGCAATGTCGATTATTTTTCTGGCGTTTTCATCTTCTTGATAAGCATTTTTAAATTCAGGATTTTTTTCCATCGCTTCGCTTAGTGTCATTCCAAAAGGAATCATCTTTGCTAATTTATCGCAGAAAGAATAGGGTAATTTTAAAACCCGGCCGACATCACGAACAACAGCTCGGGCATTCATGCGACCAAAAGTAATAATTTGAGCAACGCATTCCTTTCCGTATTTTTGACTGAGATAATCGATGATTTCATCCCTTCTTTCGTCTGAAAAATCAATATCAATATCTGGTGGGGATATTCTTTCAGGGTTTAAAAATCTTTCAAACAAAAGATTGTATTTTAAAGGGTCGATATTGGTGATTCCTAAAAGATAGGCAACAAGGGATCCGCCGACCGACCCTCGGCCAGGACCGACAGCGATTTTTTTTTCTTTTGCAAAATTAACAAAATCTTGAACGATTAAAAAATAAGGAGTGAAACCCGTTTTTTCAATAACCTCGAGTTCATAATCCATTCTTTCTTTTACTTTTTGAGGATAATTCTCGCCGTATTTTTCTTTTAACCCTTTTAAGCAGAGTTCTTTTAAATATTCGCTGGGCGTTTTGTTTTTCTCGATTTTAAAAACCGGAAGTTGTTGTTTTTCAAATTGAAATTCAAAATTACAATCTTCAGCGATTTTGATCGTGTTTTCGATTGCTTCGGGCACTTCTTTAAAATGTTCGATCATTTGAGCAGGCGGTTTTAATGAAAAATCTTCGCCCAACATCGTTAATCTTTCAGGATCGTTGGGATCGCTACCTGTGTTGATAAGCATCAAGATATCTTGGATCGGCGCATCTTCAGGGTTTAAATAATGGACGTCGTTTGTTGCCACCAAGGGAACTTTTAATTCTTTTGATAATTTAATTAAAACATCATTAACTTTTTTTTGTTCTGGAATTTTAAAATGAGGTTGGAGCTCGAGATAAAAATTTTCCTTTTCAAAAATTTCAACATAGTTTTTTATTACTTTTTTTGCCTCTTCAATTTTATTAGCGAGAATGAGTTGAGGAATTTTTCCTTGTAAACAAGCAGAGAGAGCAATTAATCCTTCTGAGTGTTCTTTTAAAACGTCATCGTCGATTCGGGGTTTGTAATAAAAACCTTCCAAATGCGCCTTGGTAATAATTTTGACTAAATTTTGATATCCCTTTTTATTTTTTACTAACAATAAAAGATGATATCTTTTATCGTCGATTTTTGGTCTTTTTTGCCAATATTTTTCGAAAGCAATATAAACTTCGCAACCAATAATCGGTTTGATATTTTCTGATTTTGCTTTTTTGAAGAATTCGACAGCGCCATAAATATTACCATGATCTGTTAAAGCAATGCTTTTCATTCCGCATTCTTTTGCTTTCTGGATCATTTCATCAATGCGCATCATTCCGTCCAAAAGAGAATATTCAGAATGACAATGAAGATGAACGAATTCTTTCATAAAATTTTAATTATTTGATTTTATTTTCAAAAGAAAAAAAAGTCAAGCAAAAATAAAAATTGATATTATTTAAAAAATAGAGATTTTTTTATAAAAAAGTGAGCATTTAATCTATTTTAACTTGAGTTTCTTTTTCTTTTGTTTTCTCTGGTTTTTGA
>Ga0272449_1000904_pt1 | contig 32828 bp, 27 predicted proteins | sample YNPCB0241_FD_198679 | JGI IMG/M metagenome (GOLD analysis project Ga0272449, IMG submission 198679) | Hot spring sediment microbial communities from Yellowstone National Park, WY, United States - YNP-CB-024-1 | ecosystem: Environmental > Aquatic > Thermal springs > Hot (42-90C) > Sediment... | reverse complement strand
GTTTCCATCCCTCATAGTCACTTCTAAAACTGAAAGATTTGATTAGAGGTGATATAGCATGGTGGGAGAAGTTTCCATCCCTCATAGTCACTTCTAAAACAGTTGTATGACAGTTGATTTCAGCGTAATTGCTACGGTTTCCATCCCTCATAGTCACTTCTAAAACTAATTGCTACGTCAATCACTAACCTTCTTGAGAGTGCGATTCGTTTCCATCCCTCATAGTCACTTCTAAAACCCTCCGCCCGGAAAAAAATAAAAAAGAAGGAGGGAAAGCCCGTTTCCATCCCTCATAGTCACTTCTAAAACAATTATTAAGAAATGGCGAGGGCGAGCTTGCCCTCGCATGGGTTTCCATCCCTCATAGTCACTTCTAAAACAAAATAAAAAAGAAGGAGGGAAAGCCCCTCACCAGAGGCGGGGTTTCCATCCCTCATAGTCACTTCTAAAACTCGCATGGACAATCTTGCTCGGGTTGGCCCCCGAGCAAGTTTCCATCCCTCATAGTCACTTCTAAAACGAATGAAGTTTGTTTCATGGTACCCGCTGTACGCGGGTATCTGTTTCCATCCCTCATAGTCACTTCTAAAACTGGATTTTGAGGTTTACAAAGGCGGAATTGACTACCAGGACGTTTCCATCCCTCATAGTCACTTCTAAAACCGGAACATGTATGGCTGGTTGTAGTCTTTCCAAAGTTTCCATCCCTCATAGTCACTTCTAAAACCGTTTGTGGTTGGGGATAAGTTCTGTATCCCAATGGTTGATAGTTTCCATCCCTCATAGTCACTTCTAAAACGTCACTTCTAAAACGAGTTCATATACCGGAACATGTATGGCTGTTTCCATCCCTCATAGTCACTTCTAAAACTTATAGAAGTCGTAAAAGAAAACAAGTACTAAAAACAAGTGTTTCCATCCCTCATAGTCACTTCTAAAACACACCGTTGATGCTTTGGTATGAGAAGAAAGGGCTCTATGTAGTTTCCATCCCTCATAGTCACTTCTAAAACCTAGAAACGTACGAAAGAGAATATTGTACACTCTTGCCGGGAGTTTCCATCCCTCATAGTCACTTCTAAAACCTTTTTTTTATCACTCATAGTCACTTCTAAATGAAAAGTTTCCATCCCTCATAGTCACTTCTAAAACTATCGATGTACCCTTAAGGGGTACATCGTGAGGTAGCCGAAGTTTCCATCCCTCATAGTCACTTCTAAAACTAATATTTACGAAGCCGCGGGATGGGTTGAGAGGGAATACCGGTTTCCATCCCTCATAGTCACTTCTAAAACTGTCCGTCCCAGGGGATTGATTCGAAGCAATTTACTGTTTCCATCCCTCATAGTCACTTCTAAAACTTGTAATTGTATCTCGTCGGGAAGATCGGGAAGAATTCTTCGTTTCCATCCCTCATAGTCACTTCTAAAACGGTGATATTCGAAGATTGTGATTTCTAAAAGGGTAATTGTGTTTCCATCCCTCATAGTCACTTCTAAAACAGGTTTTTATGGTGAAAGGCGGAAGAGTAGAGATTACTTGTTTCCATCCCTCATAGTCACTTCTAAAACTTTCTTTGTGACAATCAGGTTTATGAAATAATTGAAGTTTCCATCCCTCATAGTCACTTCTAAAACACGAAGGTGGCTGTACCTGTCCAGTATGCATCGGAAGGGGTTTCCATCCCTCATAGTCACTTCTAAAACACGTATTTGTCGAGGATCCAATTGATGGGCGTGTGCAACATGGTTTCCATCCCTCATAGTCACTTCTAAAACTTATATTTATGGTACCCGCTGTACGCGGGTATCTGGAAAGGTTTCCATCCCTCATAGTCACTTCTAAAACCACTTCTAAAACTCGCGATTGGCTTCATTGATAATGTTTATTTCGGGTTTCCATCCCTCATAGTCACTTCTAAAACTTGAAAGTATGGAAAAAGCAACCGTCGAAGACGTTAAAACCGGGGGTTTCCATCCCTCATAGTCACTTCTAAAACTATGTGGTTGGATGTTGTGTTTTTTCCGGAAGATTGTGAACGTTTCCATCCCTCATAGTCACTTCTAAAACTGTATGGTAGTTAAGAAAGGATTGAAGTTTTTTGTAGTGTTTCCATCCCTCATAGTCACTTCTAAAACCGAAATCGAGCTCTGGAACTTTGCAAGAGCAATGGATAGTTTACCAGTTTCCATCCCTCATAGTCACTTCTAAAACAGAAAGCAGCACTTGCTTACAGAATGAAAGAAGATTTAAGTTTCCATCCCTCATAGTCACTTCTAAAACCGAACGTATAGTGCAAATAAGAATATTAGGGTATAAATGCAGTTTCCATCCCTCATAGTCACTTCTAAAACAAAGGAGGTGAGGCAGGTGAGTGAAGCTCACCTGCTTCTTCATGTTTCCATCCCTCATAGTCACTTCTAAAACACAAATATCCGTTTATTAAAGAATGTCTATTTTTCAATAAAATGTTTCCATCCCTCATAGTCACTTCTAAAACTTACGTTTCAAACCAGAGGGGTTTACAACCAGGGTGGTTGTTTCCATCCCTCATAGTCACTTCTAAAACTTTGTTAATTTTCGCATTTAACGAACAACAAAACATGGGTTTCCATCCCTCATAGTCACTTCTAAAACAAATTTGATACTCAAGATTTAGGACAGGTTTTTGAAATAATGTTTCCATCCCTCATAGTCACTTCTAAAACTACCATCGTTCAGTAGGCTATTTTACTACTTAGATTTTTGTGTTTCCATCCCTCATAGTCACTTCTAAAACGGATGACTTCTCCTGACGGTTTTCATAATGTTTTTGAGGAAGTTTCCATCCCTCATAGTCACTTCTAAAACTTCCAATAGTTGACATTGATAACTTGGTTTTTCAGTGGCTCCAGTTTCCATCCCTCATAGTCACTTCTAAAACATATATTTGGGCCGGACGGTGGTGTTATGTCCGGCGTTTCCATCCCTCATAGTCACTTCTAAAACCCGTAAGACCCTCATAGATATTATACCATTATTTTTGTTAAATTTGACAGTTACATTTGTAAAAATCAAAAGTGATTTATACATGAGCTTTTTAGAAAAAATCTATTTTGGATAATGGGGCAAAAATTGGGTGAATTTTGCGAGTTTACATAATCGTTACATAGTGGTTTTGAAAAACCTTGATTTCAAGAGCATACAGGAATGGATTTAATAGTTTATGACGATAATATGCCAGATTTGTGGTTTTTTGTGTTTAGTTTATTATGCATTTATATTGTTGTTATATTTCTTCATAATTAAGCAAATTCCGAATTTATCGCAGGAAAAAAGATTTGTAATCAACTTTTTGATACAAGATATTACACTTGAGATTGGCTGCTTTGTGTTACAAAAAATAGAAGTAAATATTACTATTGGTATAAATAATGTTAGGTTTCAACATCTTACAATTTATTTAAAACAACTTTGGTTTCATAGGTTCTCCTCTAACCACTTTTTCCATATTTCATATTCCAGACCGAATTTCTTTCCTGTGGTTTCTTCAAGCACTTCGGATATTATCTTTTTTGTATTTTGGTCTTCAGTTCTAAGTTTTTCAATAACAACCTCCAAAGCTTTTCTGTTTCTAAAACCTGCAAGAACTTGCGCAGCTGCTCTTTTAACATTCGGGTTTGTGTCGTCAATCATTCTGATGAGAAGTTCTATAGTTTTTTCTGGCTCGTGCATTGTCAACTTTGATATTCCCCAAACAGCTGCTTCCCTTATTTCTGGATTTTTGTCGCTTAATGATTCACTTAAGACATTGTATGCCTCTTGACCACCAATTCTTCCTATTGCTTCTGCCGCTGACCGGCGTATTGTGTAGTCTTTGTCCGCCAAGAATTTTGACAGAACCGGTATTGCTTTTTGGTTTCCAATTTCTCCAAGTGCTTCAATTGCGAACCACCTGACACTGAAAACATTGTCGTTTACTGCTTCCATCAGTGGTTTAAGCACAGATGCACTACCAATTTTCTTTAGCGCTTGCACCGCCAACCACCTTACGTTTGGATCGTCATCTTTGAGAAGTTTTTCTATTTTTTCAAGCACGCTGAAATCACAAACACGAAGCAACCCTTCTTGGGCTTTAAATCTAACTTCTAAGTCTTCATCTTTTAAAGCCTTAATTAGTAAGTCAACAGACTTTGGAGTGCCTATTTTCCAAATTACCTCAACTGCTTTTTTTCTTACCTCGGTATCTTTGTCGTTAATTGCTACTTCAAATCTATCAAGAACACTAGCATCAGCTAATTTTCCAAGCACCTCCAACACGGCTATTTTAACTTCCGAACTTTCATCGTTAAGCATATCCACAAGGACATCAACTACCGTCTCGTCACCTATCATTCCGAGTGCTTCCACAACCGTTTTACGAACTTTCCAATCTTTATCTTTTAGAACTTCTAACAAAGCATTTACTGTGCTTGAATCACCTATCTTTCCTAGCACTTCAGCACCAGCTCTTCTTACGTAAGAAGCTGGATCTCTCAACGCTTTTAGTAATTGGTCAACAATTGACCATCCACCAAATTTTCCAAGTGCTTGAACACCTGCTAACCTCACCCACGAATCTTCATCATTCAAGGTCTCGAGTAATGCTTCCAAAAGTCCAGGAGTTTGAGAATCACCTATTGTGTAAAGTGCTTCAGCTGCAGCTTTTCTTACTGCCGAACTCTGATCTTTGAGTAGTTTAATGACTTCTGTTATTATTCTTGAGTCTTCAATTTTCTCTTTTTCGCCTACATTTTTTACAGCCTCAACAGCGGCTTTTCGGACTTTCCAATCTTCGTCATTTATGGCTGTAAGCAAAAAGCGCAAAGCCTCTTTCTTTCCTATCGTGTCAAGTGCTTGCACAACCGCTAACCGTATATCTATATTTTTGTCTTTCAATAAATTCCCAATGGCATTTATTGATTGTTCATTTTGATATTTTCCAAGTGCCTGGAGTGCCAACAATTTGATTTCATCACTTTGGTCGTCTAGCATTTGTATTAGAGGGGCAATTGTACTTTCGTCAAATATATTTCCTAATGCTTTAACTAATGCCAAGCGCACACTTAGGTCTTTGTCTTTTACCAGCTTTGCCAATTCCCCAACCGCTTTTGGATGCGCAATCTTGCCAAGTGATTCAACCGCCATTTTACGAATCGCAGTATCTTCACTTTTTAGAGCTTCGATAAGTGCGTCAACTGCCCTTGAATCTTGTGAAAAACCAAGAATTTCTGCCGCTGCAAGCCTTACGGAAAGGTTTTTGTCTTTCAAGAGTTGGATCAACACATCAGTTAAAGGAAAACCTGACTTTGCAGCAAGCTGAAGCTCTATCTTTGCGCTATTTCTTACGCGGTAATCTTCATCTTTCAGGGCTTCGGCAAGTAGCTCGTAAGCCTCATGAACGTTCGCTTTTCCAATAACCCCAAGTGCTTTAACAGCAGCTTCACGTACAACAAAATCGCTATCTTTCAAAGCACGCCTTAAGTATTCTATTGCGTTCATACCTCCGATTTCCCCTATTGCCCAAATTGCTGCTTTTCTTACTTCAGGTGCTTTATCATTCAACATAGCTCCCAGGTGCTTTAAAGCAGTTTGCGCTTTTATCTTTCCTAAGGCTTGGGCTGCTAACTCTCTTAGAGATTGATTTTTTTCTTTCAGTAGTTCCGTTAATGTTTCTATTGCTTTAGGTGTTTTCATCTCACCAAGCACAAAAATAGCTCGCTGACGTAAGTCTTCATCTAATCTATCATCACTAGCCATTCGTATTAAGATTTCTGCGTCTTCTTCCTTAAACGCTCCTTCGTTCTTGGAAGGCTCTGCCTGCATTTTTGTTGCTTCCGGTCCAAAGACTGATGAGAAAGCACTCATGAGTCCTTCAACGATTGTCACTCCTTCCTGCCGGGCTTCACTTTTTTTGTATCCTGCGCCGTCATCTTTGCCTTCAATTGTTAAGACTAATAATTCTTGAAGGACTCTTGAGTCTCCAATTTTGCTTAGAGCATCGATAACGGCCATCCTCACACCTTTATCTTTGTCTTTCAGCGCTTCCAAGAGTGCATCAACAGCTTTTTTACTTCTCATTAATCCCAGAGCCTCGGCTGCAGTTTTCCTAACGTCAACGAATGGGTCATTCAATGCCTCGATAATGAACGTGATTGCAATCTCATCACCTATCTGCCCAAGTGCTTGGATCGCAGCTTTTCTCACTTCTGGTCGATTACTTTTCAGTGTAGCAACAAGATTATCTATACATTTTTTGTCTTTTATTTTTCCCGTTGCTTCGATGGCTGCTAATTTCACAGGAATGTTTTCATCTTCGAATTTTTTAACGAGGGAATCAACAGCCTGGGAACTTCCAATCTCTCCGAGTGCAAAAGCCGCCGATTTCCTTAGTTCTGGATCGCTTTCATCTAAAAGTTTGATAAGAGTTTCCACTGAACGTTCATCACCCAATTGACCCAATGCCAGTACTGCAGCTTTTCTTACCGAATGTTCTTCTTCAAAATCAATAGCTGTATTAATCAACAAATTCAAAGTCCTAATATCACCTATTTTTCCAAGAGCTTCGACAGCTGCTTTGCGGATGTTTGGGTTTTCATCGTTCATCATACTTACAATCGCATCAACTGACTCAAAATCCCTTGTATTCCCAAGAGCTCTTATCGCTGCTTCTTTAACTGAGTACTCTTCTGTTGGATTTTCCAAAATTTCAATGAGCGGTTCCAAAGCTCGGCTATCGCGCAGTTTTCCGAGAGCCTCTGCAGCAGCCTCTCGGACGCTTGCAATATCATCTTTGAGCCTTTCTAAAATAGGTTCTAAGGCTCGGTTGTCACCTATTTTCCCGAGAGCTTCTAGTGCTGCCTTCCTAACGTTTGCAGATGGGTCCTGAAGTAATTCAATAAGGTTTTCAACAGATTCCAAACTTCCCAATCGTCCAAGCGTCTCTGCGGCTGTCATTCTTACCCAGGAATCTGCATCACTGAGCGCTTCAATAAGTGCAGGAACAGAAGTTTCGTCACCAACAATCTGCAGTGCTTCGACCGCGGCTTTCCTCACATCAGGTGATTCATCCCTGAGCAACTCGACAAGGTATGGCGTAGCCGAGGGATCATTTGTGTTTCCAAGAGCCTTGGCAAGAGCTTTTCTAACTCTCCACTCGCTATCTTTCAAAGCCATCGAAAGGTATTCAACAGCTTTTTCATGTCCAATACTTCCTATCGCCTGAACCACAGCAAGTCTAATTCCAACATCTTTGTCCATCAATAGTTTCGAAAGAGGTCCAATAGCTCGTTGGTCCTTTATTTTCTCCAACGCTTGTACAGACCGCAGTCGAATATTAGGATTTTCATCGTTTAACGCCTTGAGCAAAGCTTCAACAACCTTTTCATTGCTTACATTTGCAAGGATATCAACAATCGCGGACCGAATTCCCGCATCTTTATCTTCTACCAAGAAGAGCACAGTTTCATCAATAGGAAGCCCTGAACGAAGTGCGTTAAAAAGCGCAACTTTGGCAGATGCACGCACAACAGGGTCAACATCTCTCAAAGATAGCGCTATCGGAGAGACCACCTTTGGGTCCTTCATTTTTCCAAGTGTTTCTATGATTAGCTTTTTCAAATCAGAGGGAGAGTTTTGGAGGATTTCAACCAAGGCAGGGATAAATTTTGGGTCACTCAAATTTCCAATGGCTTTTACTGCTGCTTTCTTTCTGTTGAGGTCCTTTTCTTTTAAAACTGCAAAAAGTATATCGCTTCCTTTTATGAAGGATAGTATTTCCAGAACAATTGCCTCAAACTCGAACGTAGGCAGTTGCCCTTTTGACTTCGTGGATAGGTCTATTGTGAATTTTGAACTCCAGCTGCTCTCTTCTTTTTCGAATGTCACTGTCCCGTCGATTCTGTTATTTTTTTCTTCAGCTCGTATGATTATTTTTGCATCAAACTGAGCTGACTCTTGTCCAACAACTTTTAGCTCACCGTAAGTTTTTAGTAAATCCTTTGCGATTCTAAAATAATCTAACGTCGGTTTGCTAAAAATACCAAATGGTTTTTCTCCACCTTTTTCGGATGCTATTATTTGGATAGTTCGTATGTTTCTACTTTTCATATTCTTTTCCTCATCAGAACCACTCATATAAATCAACTCCTAGAATTTGGAGATAGAGTTATCCTGAACGAAACGTACTAACCACTTTGTCTGGGTTGGAAAATTAATTTTGTAATACTATTTTATCACAAATTGTTTTGGAAAGTCGGGTTTTTAAAAATAAAATACCAAGACGTGGTATAATCCATGTAAACAGTTGTTGTATTCTCGTAACACTTTAGGGAGTTAACCAAATGCTGGATCCATGATATTATTTCATATCTGTTTCAAACAAAGAAAATCTAGATCTTTGTATAAAGTACAATCTTGCAGGTTTTCCCAGCAGTCAAAATGGTCTTTGGGCACTCTTAGATAAAGAATACTATTATCAAGATTTGCTAGATAAACTGGAACTCACTATCGTCTAAAATGATTCAATCCTATTTTAAAGGCCAAAGGAGGTAGAGGGGTATGAAGAAGTTATTCAAGTTTTCAACGGTGACGGTTGTTGCGTCTGGTATTGGTGCAGCGATTTTTATGCTTTTGTTTATGTTTGTGAAGATTCCTTCTCCAGTTCCTCAAACAAGTTTCATGACTGCTTATGGTTTCGCGCTTTTCATTGCAACGCTCTATGGTCCTATAGCCGGTGGGCTCTCAGCATTCATTGGTCATGCCCTTAGTGATGCTATCCAATATGGTTCTCCGTGGTGGAGTTGGGTCATCGCAAGCGGTATCGCGGGTTTCATATATGGTTTGTCATATAAGTTTACAAACATTGAAGAGGGCGAGTTTACACGTAAAGACATTTTAAAAGTGAACATTTTCCAAATTATTGGAAACGTCATCGCTTGGCTAATTGTTGCTCCTGTACTTGATATCGTTATATACGCCGAGCCAGCTGATAAGGTCTTCATCCAAGGTGTAGCTGCTACAACAATGAATATTATCAGTGCCGGTGTTATCGGAACACTTTTACTCATAGCCTACGTAGCGGCAAAACCAAAGAAAGGAAGCTTGAAGAAGGAAGAATAAAACTTTCGATCTTAGAAATCCAACACTTGGAGGAACGTAATTAAATGAACAACAAGATTAGTAACATTGAACCGGTTATCGAGTTTAATAATTTTTCATTCAGGTACTACGTTCAGTCAGAACCTACGTTGAAGGACATAAACTTGAAGATTTATCCCGGGCAGAAGGTTGTAATTCTTGGACCGAGTGGTTCTGGAAAGAGTACACTTGTCCACTGTCTTAACGGTTTAATACCTTTTGCCTACAAGGGTGAAATAAAGGGAAGTTTGAAAGTCAAGGGTGTTGAAACACGCACCCTTGACATTTTCAAGCTATCAAAGATTGTGGGAACTGTCCTGCAAGATACCGACGCTCAATTCGTTGGGCTCACCGTTGGTGAAGATATAGCCTTTGCACTCGAAAACGATTGTGTTCCACCCGAAGAGATGAAAAAAAGGGTTGAAGAGGCCGCAAAGATGGTTGGTATGGAGAAATTTTTGAACCATTCTCCTTTTGAATTATCTGGAGGACAAAAACAAAGGACTACGATAGCAGGTGCGTTGGTAGATAATGTTGATGTTCTTTTATTTGACGAACCATTGGCAAATTTGGACCCGGCAACAGCAAAGAGAGCTACGGAAATTATAGACGATCTACACAGGAAGACAGGAAAGACAATTATTATTGTTGAGCATCGACTCGAAGATGTTCTACATATAGAAGTTGACCGTGTAATTGTATTAAAAGATGGTAAAATCATTGCTGACCTGCATCCCCATGAACTGATGGCAAGCGATATTCTCAAAGGGGCCGGCTTGAGAGAACCGCTCTATGTTTCAGCCCTAAAATACGCAGGAGTAAACGTATCAACTTCTATCAAACCTGGTTATATAAAAACTCTTGAGTTAAAAGAAGAGGATAAGCAAAAGATTGTAAATTGGTTCAGTACCACTAACTATAGTGGGGAAGAGGAGAAAGATTCTAGCTCGGAGCCGATACTAAAAGTTGAGAATTTGAACTTTTCATACGAGAGGAATAAACCTGTCTTGAAGAATATAAACCTTGAAATCAGAGAAGGAGAAATGGTTTCGATAGTTGGTAAAAATGGGGCAGGTAAATCTACATTTGCCAAAGTGCTTTGCGGGTTTGTCAAGGAAGATTCCGGAACCATAACTTACAAAGGTAGAAAATTGAACGATATGACTATCAAAGAACGGGCGGAAATTATAGGGTTTGTGATGCAAAACCCAAATCAAATGATCACAAAAGCTATAGTATATGACGAAATAGCCCTTGGACTTCGGTTGAGAAAGGTTCCTGAAGATAGGATCAAGGAAAAGGTCTCGGAAGTTGCGGAAATATGTGGTCTTAAACCATTTCTTTCATGGCCTATTTCAGCACTGAGTTATGGACAGAAAAAACGTGTCACAATTGCTTCTATCCTTGTTCTTGATCCAGATATAATTATTCTTGACGAACCAACCGCAGGACAAGATTTTAAGCATTACTCAGAAATTATGGAATTTCTAGCATACCTTAATTCTCTAGGAAAGACTATAATTCTAATAACCCATGACATGCATTTAATCATGGAATACACAGATAGAGCTGTAGTCTTTGCAGATGGAGAAATTATAGCAGCTGCTGAGCCGTCGGAAATTCTAACTAATATGGACGTAATCGAGAAGGCAAATCTGAAAGAAACTTCACTTTATCAGCTTTCGCAGTTAGTAGGTATTGAAGATCCCTCTAAATTTGTCAAACACTTCATCAATCATGACAGGATGGTGAGGAATAGCCGTGCAGGAGAAGTTGATACTGTACACTTCAGATGAAACACTCATCCACAGACTCTCCGGTTTGACAAAGCTTATATCCTTTTTGCTATTAACATCAGCAGTCATGTATACTTACGATATCAGAGTCATTGTTGGTATTCTGGTATTTTCGTTCTTTTTGATGCGAGTAGCAAAAATCAAGTTTGCAAGAGTAAAACTCATGTTTGCATATGTTTTTGCATTCCTTGCGGTAAATGAAATAATTACATTCCTCTTTGCACCTACCGAAGGTATAAAAATCTTTGGAACAGAGCATTTGCTTTTTTACATTTCTAAGAACTACCCGGTAACCTTGGAGCAGATCTTTTATCAAACGACGAAGTTCTTAAAATACGTTTCAGTGATACCACTTGGTATGATTTTCCTATTCACAACAAACCCAAGCGAACTGGCATCTTCACTTAATAGAATTGGGGTCAATTACAAAATTGCATATTCTTTCGCACTTACGCTTAGGTATTTCCCTGATATTCAAAGAGCGTACAATGACATAAGCCTTGCGCAACAAGCAAGAGGCATTGATTTGTCTTACAAAGCAAAGTTTAAGGACAGGTTCAAGTATGCTTTATTAATACTCATACCTTTGATTTTCTCCAGCCTTGAGCGTGTCGAAAAGATAAGTAATGCAATGGATTTGAGAGGATTTGGCAAATACAAAAAGCGCACATGGTATACAACAAAGAAATTTACCTTTGAAGACTATATTGCACTTGGGATATCCGGATTAATATTGCTCATATCCATAGCAATTGGAGTATTTGTAAACAAAGGAAGATTCTATAATCCATTCTTATGAAAGAGGTGTGGTATAATAAAAGCAAGGCGGAACTTTCCAGTTACCTTTCCAAGAAAGGGGCGCGATTGTATGAGGAAAGTTTCAAAGTATTTCGCGGTATTTTTCATATTAAGTTTGCTCATTTTCTACCTTGTTAGTTGCACAAGTGCTCCTGGTGGAGGTAGCGGTTCAAGTGGAGGTAGCGGATATACTGGGAAAATAAGAGTTAATATTGTATTGCAACTGCCAAGCTCCTATACCTCAACCTTCTCTGTTAAAGACTTAGATGCGCTTTTAGGAAAAGGTTTGACTTCATTCAAAGACGCACTGCCCATTAGTAAAATCTACCTTAGACTTACAGATTCAGATGGAGTCAAAATTCACGAGGGAGATTACAAACCGAATGATACTATCACATTCGAAGTAAGTGTAGATGCTAGTAAAAAGTACACTTTCTTCGCACAAGTATACACAAATGCTTCTATGTATGCCACGGAAACCGCAATAATGCAGGGATCGATTACCATACCTTTATCTGCTACCACAAAGACCGTTTATCTCGCAGTAGATTTTCTTAACGGCTCTGCTACGTTAAATTGCAAAATCCCAAATAACTGGGCTGATGAATACGAATTCAATAGCATACGCATAACCGCTAAGCACATATCTAATGGAGTGCAAAAAACATTTGAGCAATCTTCTCTTTCTGCCACAAACGTAACTTGGCAATTAACAGACGCATATCCAGGAGTCTGGGAGATACAGCAAACAGTAACTTTGAAAAACAAAATACAAGGAAATACTGTTCCATATCAAAAGACGAACTATTTGGAAGTCTATCCTTCCATCGACCTACCATACGACGTATACCCGAGCATATACGGTTTTGTTCGATACAGCAAAACTCTTAACGGATATGCATCAACAACCCCGGCAGTAGCAAAGGATGGAACAATATATATTGCAACCGGTAATGGTTGGCTCTATGCATTTACGGACAACGGCACGCAAAAATGGGCTAAGCAACTCACAACATCTGCTATATACTCGGGTCCTGTAATCGATGAGGATGGATATATTTTTGTAGGTGCTGAAGACAACAGAGTTTACAAAGTAAACCCTGCGGATGGAAGCGTTGTTTGGTCATTCACAGCCGGCGGAAGAGTAAGATACCAAATCGCGCTCTCCACCTATTCTATTTACTTTTTTGCATCAGATGGATATCTGTATTCTGTAAATAAAGAGAACGGGCAAGAATTTTGGAGATACTATATTGGGACAACATATTTTTCTCATCCTTCCGTTGCACACGATGGAACTGTATACGTGGCTGCTGGAAAACTCTACGCGTTTAATCCAGATGGCACTATCAAGTGGACGTTCTACGGAAATGGATCTTTATTGTACGGAGCTTCAATCGATTCAGACGGAACGATTTACGTAAAAGATGATAATTTTTACTTATACGCAATAAAGCCAGATGGAACGGAGAAGTGGCGGATTCTTATTCATCATTATCTTCTTGGAGAGTGTGTTATTGGGTCAAATGGATTGATATACATAGCTGACACCAGTGATAGCCTATATTGCATCGACAAAAGCAACGGAAAAATAAAGTGGAGTGTTTGGCCATCATACAACAGGAGGATAACAACGGTACCGCTTGTTGATTCCGAGAACCGTGTTTATGTTGGTTGTGATGGCGGATATCTGGAAGTTCTCGATGGTTTGAATGGACAGAAACTATGGGAACTAGACCTTGGAGATTCGGTTTACACTGCTCCAACTCTTAGCAGTGTTGGAGATGAAAAGACTGTACTCATTGGAGTGGATAACAAGCTTGTTTCTGTTCATACATTGTCAAAGGGTCTTGCAAATACAAGCTGGCCCAAGGTTTTCAGAGACCAAGCAAATACATCAAATGTTAATACAGATCTTGTCACCGGAAATGCATCGCTCACAACTCTGATTGGAACAATGCCAATAGTACCACCTGTCAGCAATCTTTCGGCAGAATACAACAGATCAGGAACTACTCTAACAGTGGCATATCAGTGGAATTATACGGGCTATGATTATGGAAAAGCAAAATTCGTAATCTACGTAAAAGTCCCTGGAAGTTCTCTTTGGCAATATGTCGGTGAAACAACAAGCCGAACAGGTGTAAGTTTAAATAATGTTTTGTTTCAAGAATCTTCAATAGATAAAGTTGGCGTCAATGTTGTAGTTGATACCAGACAAAGCGGTCTTACAGTATGCACGCCAACACTAAAGTAAATCTTTACTGACAGTCTCAGAGCCATCTTGATGATGGCTCTGAGTTTTTGGCTCAATACTCAATCCCTTCCCTTGCGAGAACACCTTTTTTGTAATAATGCTTGATTTCTCTCATTTCGGTCACTAAATCAGCAATGTCTATAAACTCTTGTGGCGCATATCTTCCTGTTAAAATGACCTCTACGTGTTCGGGTTTGTTTTTCAAAATTTCCACCACATCTGCTGGCTCGAAGAGTTTGTAGTAAACTGCAACGTTCACTTCGTCCATAACGACCAAGTCGTATTCGCCGGAAAAGATAATGCGTGCTATCTTTTCAAGCCCCTTCCTTGCCAATCTGATATCTTCTTCGGTAGGTGAGTTAAAAATAAAGCAATCTCGTCCGTATTGTTCAATTACAAAATTTGGTAGGTATTTTGGTGCATCGAGTTCACTGTATTTCATGCCTTTTATAAACTGTCCGATGTATACTTTCTTACCCGCGCACACCGCTCTCAATGCTAAACCGAAAGCTGCTGTTGTTTTTCCCTTACCATTACCTGTGTAAACGTGGATATAGCCTTTTTGGTTTTGTTCTACAGATTTATTCATCCTTTCATCTCCTTTGTCCAAAGCATGAGAAAATTCAATATTTTTTCGTTATCTTCTGGCTTTTTCAATCCAATTCTGACACTATCATTTATTCCAAAATCGAACATCTCCCTTGCGTGCATGTGTTCTTTGTTCAGCTTGGCGATGAATTTTTTCACATCACCTACTTTGACAACGATGTAATTTGTGAGTGATGGGTAATAAATAAATTCAAAGAATCTTTCTCGCTGCTCAGCAAAATATTGTTGAGTTTGTCTCACAAAGTATTCGTAGTTTTGTTTATTTTCCACTATCGCTTCCAAAAGAGTATACCCATCTCCGCCTATCGCCCACGGCATTCGGTATTTCTCAAATAATCCTTTAAACTGTGATGATTTCACATATCCAACCCTCACACCTGGCAATCCCAGAATTTTCGTGAAACTTCGGACTAAAATTAAGTTCGGATATATCTTTTCATCCAATTCTGCTCTCATTTTTTCGGGCACAAAGTCTATAAACGCTTCGTCGATAATAAATATTACATCGGTTCCATATCTGTTTAGTGACCAATCGAGTAAAACAGAGTAATCTTTGTATATACCTGTCGGGTTGTTCGGGTTTCCTGTAATCACAATTATTTTCTTGTGCTTTTTTAATTTAGTTGCTGTAGTTTCTAAAACATTTTTTAAAATATCAAGCTCAATTTCTCTTGCTTCAACGTAATTAACTTTTATAATCTCCTTTGCTTTGAATGTTGCAATTCTTTCGTATTCCGTGTAATTCGGAGTAGGGATTATCACATGTGCGTCTTCCATCAATGTCCAACCAAGTATATGGAACGCCTCGGTTGCACCACCAACGATTACACTGTTGCTTCCAAAGTATTTTCTGAACAGCTCTTCAACCCATTCAATGTATGTGTATCTTCTTAGGTTTTGCAGTTTCTTCTTCAGCACCTGAAGTATAAATCCAGGAACAAACGGGTTCACAGAAATTGAGAAATCTAAGATATCTTCATCTTTTATACCGCCATGAAACTTGCGAAAATTATTTGTGCCTTTCAATTCATTTCACCACCACCGTTAGTGTTATTATTATGAGTAAGATAATCGCAGTGACCTTTTTATACAATTTAAGTGCTTTTTTGACATCTTCCTTTTCTGGTATTTTTCCCTCAAGTTTGTAGTATCCTATTTTTTCAATCCCCACTTTTAAGACTCCCGCAAAAGCACTCATCGGATACATTGCGTTAATCTTTATTGCTCCGTATTTTAAGATGTATTTCCAGGAACTGATAGGACTGAAGAGTGAAATCACAAAAGCCGTAACTCTTGAAGGTAAGATGTTTAACAAATCATCGAACCTTGCTGAAAATTTTCCAAACCACTCGTATTTCTCATTCCTGTAGCCAAAGAGCGCATCGTAAGTATTGACTACCCTGTAGATAACTGCACCGGGAAGTCCAAAGAGCGAATAATAAAACAACGGACCGGTTATGCTATCTGAGATGTTCTCAGCCAAGCTCTCTATTGCAGCAGAGTAAAGGTGAGGTTTATCAAGGTTTGATACATCCCGAGAAACAATAAGCGAAACGTTCTTCCTCAAGAGTTCTACGTCATCTGTGTAACATCTTGCAACATGCTCATACAAGCTTCGGATAGAAAATGTAGATTTTAGCAAGTAAATTGAAACCAAAAAACCTAAGATTCGCGAAATCTTGTTGTCACTTTTTGATATAACTACGAGTGATGAGCTTATCACCAGAAAAAGCACAATTTCAATAGTCTGCGCTATCATGCCAAAAATAAATCTAAGGAAGTTACTTTTTTCAGGTTTGTTGAGTTTTTTGTCAAGCCATTTGCCAACGAATCCCATGTAAACAACAGGGTGAATTTGAGTAGGGTATTCACCGAAAAGTAAATCGTATACTATGGCAAAAAGTAAAGTAAAAAGCTCTCCGGAAAGAAAAATTGTATCCAACATTTATTTTTACATCCCCTCAGAAATGATGCGTTCAATTTTCGAGATGTCGATATGTTCAATAATGAAGTCTGTTATTCTATCGATTTCTTTGATAATTTGCGCTTTATCATCCAAAGCGATTTCCCCTTCTTTTTTGGTCAATAAATCTTCGTCTGGAATTTTGTTTTCAAAGTAAGGTACTGTTCCAAGATATTCGACGGAATATCTTTTAGCAAGTATTTGTGGGGCGTCTTTCAAAAGTGATTTGTCACCATGGAATTTGGTGAATACAAAGCCCTTTAAAAGTTTTTGTTCTTTTTTATCCATCAGTTCGATGGTACCTGCAACTTGTGCGAATGCTCCACCCCTTGAGATGTCCGAAACAAGAATAACTTGCGCGCCAACACTCTTTGCAACTCGAAGGTTTACTATCTCTGAGTCTTTGAGGTTCGGTTCAATGAACGCACCTGCTCCTTCGATGATTACTAAGTCGTGATTTTTCGACAATTTCTCTAGTATGTCTCTGATTTGCGCAAACAATTTTTCTTTTGAATCAAACATGTAACGCTCAGATGTCAAGTAGTCGATGAATTCACCCATGAAATAAACCTGTGTTTTTCCTTCTTTTGGGACTATCAATATCGGATTGAATTCCATGGTAGGTTCTTTTTCGCATGCAATTGCTTGAACATACTGGGCTATCGCTATTTTTCCTTTCCCGTTTTGGATGTTGATAAACTTTCTTGACATATTTTGGGATTTGAAAGGTGCTACGTTTAGACCTTTTCTTGTAAAGTATCTGCACAAAGCCATTACTAACGTTGATTTTCCAACGTTCGACATTGTACCTGCAATCATTAAATACATCTTCTCACCTTCCAAAGGCATGGAATATATAAAATGCTAATAAGACTACCATTTGGGATATTAAACAACTCCCACCAAGCACATCACCTGTGATTCCACCGATTTTAATCTCCGAAACTCTGGAGATTAAGTATGCCGTGGTTATGGTTAAAGCGAGAGAAATAAAAAACATTAGCGGGCTAATGAAAAGTAACGGTATCAGGAAAATCATCGAATATGCTGTGTATCGCTTGTTGTATGGAAAGAGCATAGCACCCAATCCTTTTGGTTTGGCAGGTTTTGAAAAGGTGAGCAAAAGTGCCATCTCATATCTTCCGAAAACAGAGGCAAAAAGGAATGCTTGACAGTTTAGTGTTGACATGAGTTGGTAAAAGAGCAAGATGTAGAGCATGCCATAAAAGACAGCGAATGGTCCAACATTACCTTTGGACATTATCTCAAGTCTGCGCTCTTTGTTCGACTGGTTTAAAAAGCCGTCGAACATATCAAGAAGACCATCGAAATGGAAGAGGTCAAAGAAATAGTATCCAATAGCCATCGCTCCGAAAATGAAAAGCAATTTGTAATTACTCAAGGAATGAGCCAATAAAACTCCTATGGAATAAATAGTACCAGGGAGGTATCCAATCACGGGAAAATATACGGGAATTCGTTTTATTCTTTTTTCCCATTCGTCAATATTTTTAATCTTGACAGGTAGCCTTGAGATAAATGATAAAGTAAGTAAAAAGTCAGTAAGGACTTCTTTCCACATGCTATTCTATGCTCCCCGTGTTATAAATTTTGTTTTTGAATTCCTCCCACAATTCTAAGGACTGCTCCAATTCGTCTTCATTAAATATTTCAAAACACAGATACTCCACCGTGAAAAGCCTACCTGAAAGTATTTGGTAAACTTTCTCAAGTGTTTCCAAATCAAGGTTTTGGTGGTCTTTTCCCTCAGTAACGCCCATCATATGGATTTCGACAATGTTATCAATGAAGCTGTTTTCCACTTTGGCTCCTAGAATATGGTGCCCTACGTCAAAGACTGTTCGTAAATGATTAAATACTCGCTCTTTTAGATTTTCAATAGAAATCTTTGGGTGTGCCAAAAGAGCGTGGAATAATTCTTTATCCTTTTGCGTGCAATCTTCAAAAGGATGTAGCACATAATTTGCTATATCCAAGTTCATCTCAAGGTATTTAAATGCATTTAAAACGTTCTTAATGTTATCTGTTGGAAGATGGACAGTATATTTAATTTGTCTTTCGAGCGCAATTTTGCGTAAATGCTCCTTTTCTTGCTCAAATAACCTGTAAGTATCATCATCCCAAGTGTAAACAAGTAGCTCAATAAATTCAAAGTTACGAAACTTTCGAGTTATATACTCAACGTTTTCGTAATAGGTGCCAGGTATGACCCAAGATGTTGTACCTAATATTTGGCTCATTTAATACGCACTCCTATTCCGGAGACAACAAGATAAACTTCTTTTGCGAGCTTAGCTAGTCGCGTATTAGTTTTTCCAAGCATTTCGGCATACTGCCTGGCTATTGGATTCTCAGGTATAATCCCCCAACCAACTTCATTGGTGACTACGATAACATCGCTACTCATATTGCTTAGAACATCAACGAGCCCATCAATACGCTCCTGAACATCAAGTTGATAATAGTAAAGGTTGCCAAGGTAGGTTGTAAGGCATTCAAAAAGGATAACATCGTAGTTGTTATCTATATTTTTGAGAACTTCTGTTACATTGACAGGTTCTTCGAAAGTATCGAAAAGCTCCTTTCTTTCCGCTTTATGCTTTTCTATTCTCAACCTCATTTCTTCATCAAACGGAACACCAGTTGCTAGAAAAGCTCGTTTGGTGTATTTTAAAGCCATGTTTAGTGCAAACGTACTCTTACCTGATTTCATTCCACCAGTTATAAGTATCAAACTGAATCACTTCCTTTCGATACACCCGCATCGTCGAATGTCGCCATTTCTCGTATCATCTTTATTGCCGCTTCTATAATAGAAATTGCCAAAGCTCCACCAGTTCCTTCTCCAAGCCTCATATCTAAGTCAAGAATTGGTCTGAGGTTCATAGCATCAAGTAAAACCTTGTGCCCTTTCACCTTAGATTTGTGACCAGCGAAGACAAAATCAAGCACACTAGGTTCAAGCTTCCAAGCTAGCAAAAGTGCTGCAGTTGTCGGAAAACCATCTACGACGACCGGAATATGTCTACTTGTTGCCTCAATTATAAATCCTGCCATCTGACCAATACAAAAACCTCCGACTTTCTCGAGTACATCAATAGGATCATCGGCATTGGGTTTATTTATTTTTATAGCTTTTTCTACAGCTTGCCGCTTTCTTTCTAATGTATCGTTATCGATAGGAGTACCTATGTCCAGAATCTCGTCTATATCAAATCCAAATGCTACAGAAATAGCTGTTGCAGTTGTAGTATTACCAATCCCCATATCACCTACAACAAGAAGGTCCGCGCCTTCTTCTATCGCTTTCTTCGCTATCTCTTTTCCTTTTTCAATACACTCAATTGCTTGCGTTCTTGTCATTGCAGGACCTTTGGTAAAATCGGCTGTACCATAACCAATTTTTGCATTGATTAAATTTGGATGTGTGAATTCAAAGTCTCCATCAACTCCGGCATCAACCACGTAAACATCCGCTCCAACATGTCTACCAAATACGTTTATAGCCGCACCACCGTTAAGAAAATTCAGAACCATTTGGTATGTAACTTGTTTTGGATAAGCGGAAACCCCCTGTTCTACCACACCATGGTCGGCAGCGAAAACATAAATTCTTTTAACTTTCGGAAGGTCTGGTATTACCTTGTTCTGGATTAGTCCCATCTTCAAAGCGATTTCTTCCAAGTATCCAAGGCTACCAATAGGTTTTGTCAAATTGTTCAGACGTCTCACGATACTGTCTTTCAAAACGTTTTCAAACATTCCTTTTTCCATACGTAACCCCCCTTTTGGTTTTATTAATCAAAGAAAAAATTTCCCAAACAGCCCGAGCTGTCGGGAATTGATTCCCACATAGTCGGTCTCCCGGCTCGTGGATCATCCTACTCTCCGCGCCTTCCCAGCTCAAAAGCCTGAGCCAGTGGCTTTTATGCGGATTTCGTCCCCACTCACGGTTGCTGGGCAGCCCCGGATTTGCACCGGCGTTCCCACACACTATGTGGGATGTGGTTATTTGTTTTTTACTATTTTACCCCAAAACGTTTAGTCTTTACAACTCTGCTTTTCCATAAATTTCTGACTTTATGTTATAATTATTAGAGTAAATGAACTTTTTTGGTCGCAAATTTAACGGGGAGGAGGATGGGCATGAAAAAATTCTTGTTGTTTGCCTTTGTGATAGTCGTTTTTTCGGTATTCTTCTTACTTTCTTCATGCAACAAATCAAATGTTTTGCGCATCTACAACTGGGCAGATTATATTCCTGAGGAAGTTATCCAACAATTTGAGAAAGAGTACAACTGTAAGGTCATTTACGACACGTTTGCATCAAATGAAGAGATGTTTGCAAAGATTAAATCGGGCGGAACAGGATACGACATAGTTTTTCCCTCAGGTGACCATATTAAAATGATGATTAATGAAGGACTTTTGGAAAAACTTGACTTAAGCAAAATACCAAATTTCAAAAATATCGACCCAATCGTCTTATCTAAAACAACATACGACCCAAATCACGAATATTCAGTCCCGTATATGATGGGTACCACAGGTTTGATAGTGAACAAAAAATACCTCAAAGATTACGAAAAATCTTGGAGTATATATGAACGTGCTGATTTGAAAGGCAAAATGACACTCCTTGATGATATGCGCGAAGTTTTTGGAGCAGCGTTAAAATACCTTGGATATTCGGTGAACACAACAAATCCAGACGAAATCGAACAAGCAAAGCAAGTCATATTGAAATGGAAAGAGAATATTGTCAAATTTGATGCAACAACTTATGCACAAGGTGTTGTGAATGGGGAATTCTGGGTTGTGCACGGATATCCTGAGAACGTGTTCCAATTGATTCCTGAAGAAGATTTAGAGAATTTTGAGTTCTTTGTTCCAAAGGAAGGTGGAACACTCTGGATTGACAGCATGGTAATTCTAAAGGATGCCAAAAACAAAGACTTGGCATACAAATTTATAAACTTCATTCTGAGACCAGAAATTGCAGCTCAGATATCCGACTATTTGATGATACCATCTCCTATCACCGATGCACAAAAATATAAAAAAGTTGAGCCACTCTATACGCTCGACGAACTTAGTAACTGCGAGATAATAGACTACATTGGAGAACACATTGATCTGTACAACAAAGCCTGGGAAGAGATAATCAAATAATCAAAGCAAGCTAAAATGTAGGTAACAAAGCGGGGCTGGTAAAGAGCTCCGCTTTTTTGTAACAACCTTTTGAAAATACTGTGGAACAAAATAAGGCCAGCTGTTGTAGAATAGTGGTAGAATTTCAAAAACACCACAGAGGTGGTCAGATGATAAAGATATTCAAAGAGCAAGTTGAATCAGCTACTAAGTTATACGATTTATCTAGCGAACTTCTAAACATTGAGAAAGCACTCAAAAAAATTAGAAACAACTTCCCAGACTTCACACTGCAATCCACACTTATCAAAGTTGCGGTTGTGAATTCACTTTATAACACAAATATCTTCAGGGTGTATGATGTTGCTTATCACATATCGGAAGTTATCTCGCAAGAAGGAATTGTTTTAGAACCTGAATTCATAGACAAATTGTCGGCGGTAGTGCTTAGAGGTAATGGAGACAATGGAAAGCAAAAACACTATACAAGCTTTTCTTCAGCTTTGGCTCATATTTTCTTAAGTGAGAAATTCCCCATCTACAATTCTGTTACAGCACGTATGGTAGCTTACCACTTAAACGAGGAAACTAAAGCTAGCAAGAAATACACAACATACAATGATTTTTATCATGATTTTTATATGCTTTTGAATTCTCTTGACTTTAAAACATCTGTTTCAGAATTACACAAATACCTTTGGATTTCAGGAGAGTACAGGAAGTTGAACGGTATAAAGCCTTGGGAGAATCCAAGTAATGAAATCAACCCTGGTTTGAAAAAATTGTTCGAGAAAAAGGATGATACTACACAAAAAATTCTGAAAGATTTGATAAAAGACCTATATGGACCGCTGTTTTTAGAATAGCGGAGTGAGAATGATGAACATATGGCATCCAGAAAATTTTCATGGGAATAAGAAGAACAAGTTTTTTGAAGGTTGGTACTTTAAACAAACGTCTTCTCAAAAAGACTACGTTTTTGCAGTAATACCCGGAGTTTCAATTGGTGAAGATTCACACGCTTTTATTCAAATAATAGATAACAGAAATTTCTCAAAGTACTATAGAATTAAATTCGAAGATTTTAGATTTTCAAATAATCCCTTCTCGGTTTCTATCGATAAGAATTATTTCTCCTTAGAGAGTTTATCTTTGGAAACAGAATACATTAAAGCTAATCTGTATTTTCGAGAGTTAAAGCCGTGGCCCGTTAAACTTTTAAGCCCTGGAGCTATTGGTTTTTTTGGTTTTTTCAACTTTCTTGAGTGTTATCACGGAATTTTGAGCTTTAATCATATGGTAACAGGAAACGTTGTTGTCGAAGGGAAAAATATTGATTTCGAAAATGGCAACGGTTACATTGAAAAAGATTGGGGAACGTCATTCCCAAAATCCTGGATATGGGCTTCTTCAAATAACTTTGATAATTCAGATGCTTCCTTTACACTTTCTATAGCTAACGTACCTTTTGGAAGGAGTTATTTTGTTGGTTTCATAATAGGCTTTTATCTAAATGGAATGATTTATCAATTTACTACTTACAACGGTGCAGGGATTTTCAATCTTCGCATAGAGGATAATGCAATTTATCTGCGTGTCGAAAGAGGCAAATTATCCATTGACATTAAAATGTTCAAAGGTGGTGGAAGTTTTCTTTTAGCACCAAGAAATGGAGATATGGTTGGCAGAATTGAGGAAAGTCTCAATTCAAATATAGAAGTAACTTTTAAATCTAATGGATCAGTTCTTTATGCTGGAAAAGGAATAAATGCCGGTTTGGAAGTTGTCGGCGATATTATAGAAGATATTAGAAATAGCAAAAGTAAAAGAATATCTCTCGTTTAGTCACAAGCAACTATGAGTGAGATTTGATTTTCCCTTTCAAATTATCGAAAAAAGTACACAAATAAAGCTAACAAGCTTATTAGGGATAAACCTATAACAACATTCATCCATCCAGGCAGACCGGAAAGTCCGTAGAACGCTCTTATTTCGGGCAGAATTTTGAAAACGTTGACGATGTCCTGCCAAGTGAACCTTTCTATCTTTCCAACAGCGATAAACAGATTTCCAGCTTGTCCGTTAGGTGGGAAGTATCCTACAATATAGTATTTTCCAGTTTCTGGCAAAGTTATCGTCTTTGTAATGTGGATCCAAGAATTTGTATCGGTAACAGGCTCATAGAATGTTTGTGGCGTGTCTGATGATTCAAATAGAAGAGCTCCCATACCATGTGGAATTTGAAACGGAAGATTGTTTGTTTTTGGCAATCCCGGACCTACGATTGCAACTGCTGGCTTTAATTCTTTGTATTTATCAGTTTTAGGTGTCCCTACCTGAAAATACAAACTCTCGCCTTCTTTGGCTTGAAATGTCAACCACACAAAATTACCATCCTTTTCAAGAACTTTGTACAGCACTTGGGAAATTTGTATATCGTTTATTGGAATAGCGTTATATATATCTGCACCGGACATATTTGAAATTATCGGTGCATGGGAAAAGATGAGTACTGAAAAGACAATAGATATGAGAAAACTTATGTGCTTTTTCATATGCATCATATAAATCTACTCCTTTCGCGTTTTAATTAACCCATTGAAGAATTTTTATAATTTCCAGTTTCTAACAAATGCACTAATCAAATAACCAATCTCTTTCGGCTTTTCAACTACAACTGCATGTCCTGAATTTGGAATTGTTAGATGCAGAGCACTTTTTAATTGTTTGTAAATCTCTTCGCTAAATCTCTTCGGTTTTATATTATCATCTTCTGCTGAGATAATTAAAACTGGAAATTCAAAATTCTTAATTCTTTCGAGCAGGTTAAGTTCATTTAATCTGAGAAATGCCTCAAGCAGTCTTTCAGCACCTTCGTAATTAAATCCTGTGAGTCTTGAAGCAATGATCTGAGATAGATTGTTGACAGAATTTATATACCCTTCGCTATAAACATCCGAAAGCCAGCTGTTGACAAAAATTTCTGGGCTTCGGCTCTTGGCACCATCTTTCCATCTCAAAGCTTTGCTTTCCATGACTTTGTCAGTGCGTGCTGTAGAAGTGATAATCATCATCGAATCTATGTATTCTGGATACGTCGCTCCAAACAGCATACCAACTTCTCCGCCATACGATGTGCCAATAAATTTCACCTTTTTAATGCCAAGGTAATCTAAAAGCTCTTTCAAATCTTCCACATGCCTTTCAAATGAACATTCTTTATCTACTGCACAGCCAGAACCCCATTGACAGCGGAAATTGTGAAACAACATTGGGATGTTTTGAGAAATGTTTTTTGAAAAGACTTTCCAACTTTCATAATGCATGAATATACCATTCAAAAAGACTACTGAAGTCGTTTTATCTCTGACATCACAATTGTTCAAGTATTCGTATTCAATCTCTATCCCATCAGAAGTCAAGAATTCATCCTTCATATATTCTCACCTCCAAAGAGTGGTATAATAATTAAAAGAGTGGCATAATAATTATACACAAAAATGAGGAGGTATCGTTTATGAAACGTTTTTCCATTCTGTTGATGCTTTTACTATCATTTGTCTTTATATTTGCTGCCCCTAAGGACCAAAAGGCGAAAGAGCCGGATATCACTTTGCAACTTTCGCTTTATTTATCCCAGAATTTTGGCTTAAATTTCTCCGTTGGTATCTCAGCTAACTATGATTTAGTTGAAGGAAAATCAGTGAAGTTACCAAAACCTAAGAATCAGCCACATGATATTGAGATTAAGTATCCTAAGGGCAAAAAAGGTGTTGAGGTTGAACTAGTCTTCGATCCGGGAGTCACTTTCAAAACAGAGAATGTCACGGTCAAAGCCATTGGGAAAAACAAGTATCGATTTGAACTTGCAAAAAGCTCAGGACCTTCCTATCTAATCATTCTTTCAGGGAAAGATGTTTTGTTTGCTATAAGTGCCATTCCAACCTCTACAGGTAAGGTAATGATTTCGTACTGGTACAGAAAGTGATTTGAACAGTGAATAGTAATCAACTTATGAAAAAACGGGGGACTTGTCCCCCGTTATTGTTTCTCGAGATATTTAATTAATGTTTTGCCTTTCTTGCCCTCCATCCATGCATTGCAAGTGCAAATGCGATAACAGCATAAGCCATAAATTCTCTGAAGAACTCTCCTATCTGCGGTTGTCCGAACAATCTGTTGCCTGCGCTTGGTGCAACAACAAAGAGTGTGTGGAAAAGTATTACACCAATTATCGCATTCCAAATGGAGGCTTTTCGAACAGATGCACCACCAACTAAAAGCGCAGCGATTGAGAAAAGACCTATCTGCTCATGACTATTGTATGTGTTTATAGTTCCTATGTCTTGGAGATATATGACCTGCCCAATAGCTGCAAGTACAGTTGAGTAAATGATTGCTATAATTCTCGTTTTGTCAACATCAATACCAGCGGTCCTTGCAATGTGCATATCCTGACCAACCGCTCTGAAGTCCTGCCCAAGTTTTGTCTTCAAAAGGAAAGTTATGAATAAACACAACCCCACTACAAATAGAAGCGGGATAATAAATATGTTTATAAACTTTATGTTCACAACGAGTATGTTATTCAGCGCTCCAGCAACTGTCCCATAAAGATCTACGGTGTTCCTCAAACCAACACCTTGTGGTAAGAGCATATCTGTCTTTGAAAATGGTATGAGTGAACCAATAAAGAACAAAAATATAAGTTGATAAACACCATTTGCAAAGAATCCAAGAATCATGGATGTTATCATCTCTCGACCTTTTGCTCTGTTTAATGTTATCCCAACAAGCCAGCCAAGAAAGATTGACATTAAACTTGCAATAACCATTGACAATAAAACGCCTTTTACCCCAGTAATGTTCCAATCGACAACGAAAAAGAGTGCAGCCTGAGCGGCCATAGCACCCAAAACTATCGCGAAATTCAAGCCAAGCCCCGCGATAACTGGTATTATAAGTGCAAGGACTAAGAATGTATTTCTACTAAGTCTTCGAACGACTTCGGATATCAGGAACAAAGGAGGAATCTTTGCTGCAATAACAGCTCCCAATGTAAGTACAAAAAAAGCTATGGGAACTATATTGCTCAGAAGGATTAATTTTATTCTGCTTTTCACGTTCTTTTCCATATCAGTTTGCCTCCTTTGGTGCGCGTGTCAGTGCGTAGAGTATCATACCGTTACTGACTATGAGTCTCATAACCTCGGTGATATCTCCACGTGTTACTTGGCTCAGTACTGGCAACGCGACTGTCAGAAGAGTTTGAAAGATTACTGTTCCCATTACAACGTTTGTTATAGTAGCTCGCCTTATTGAAGCACCACCTATTAGAATTGAAGCAACTGCGGGAAATGTCATAAACAAAGGTGCCTGGTAAAGTTGCACAAAACCATAACTTTGAGCATAAACGATGATACCTATACCTGCCAAAACAGTTGAGAGGATAACTGCATTTCTTCGTGCAGTTCTTGGATTTACACCGGAACTAATCGCGTACATTTCGTTTTGACCTACCAAATCGATAGACAATCCTACCCGTGTTCTGAAGAACAAGTATATAATGAAACACATTAAGGCAAAGAACAGTATCAAACCTGTTGGAAAGTATAGGTCTCCAAGGATTCTAAACCTTAGGAAGTTGTTCAAGACTTTATCAAAGTATCCCTGAAGTGTTAGTGTATATCTCAATCCCACACCACCAATAGCCCATACCATCTCTGGGTTTTTAAAAGGAAGTACGAGCCACATAATGGACATAAACGCAACTATTGAGTATCCAACGTATGTTTCAACCATCATTTCTTGACCGCGCACTTTGTCAAGCAACCAAGCGTATATCCAACCAAAAATAAGGTTAAATCCTATCGAAATAACGATTGCCACAAAAAATCCCATAGGTCCCATTATTTGGTTTTCCATAACAATAAGCATTCCCAACAACCCACCAATAATACCTACCGGCAATCCAAAATTCGGACCTATACCTGCTCTAATTGTTGGAAGCATAGCAAGAACCAGTACACCATTCATACCAATCCTCACCAATGAATCGCTTATCAATCCTGGTATTGAGACTGTAGTAAATGCAGCCAAAACAAACAAAGATAATAAGAAAAGGACGATGACTAATATTGGTACGTCTACTCTCATAAAAATCTGATTAACTAAGCTCTTTATATCCATAGTCTCACCCATTTACTTTTACCTCCTTTAACTCGCCAGCCATAGCTAAACCAAATTCGACGTCTGGAGCTGTGGGTGGTAGGACTGCAGCGAGCTTACCTTCGGCAACAATTGCTATTCTGTCACATATAGACTTCAGCTCTGCCAGTTCGCTTGAGGTAAGTACGATGGTAATTCCATGCTCCCTGTTGAGCTTCACTAGATAATCGAGCACAAGTTTTTTTGCACCGACATCTATTCCTCGTGTTGGCTCTGAGACAAACAAGAGTTTTGGACTCAATGTAAACGCACGTGCAAGGCAAACCTTTTGTTGGTTACCACCGCTCAGTCTTCTAACAGGTTGTGTAGGTCCTTTGCAACGAATGTCCAACTCTTTTATCAAATTCTCTGCATGTTGTCTAATAGCTTTTCTATCGTATACAGTAAAGCCCAAGAATTTCTTTGTAAACATTCCAAATGCTGTGATAGCGGTTGCAACTATGTTCATTTCCACAGACTCGTCAAGTAATAAGCCGACACCCCTTCGGTCTTCTGAAACATAAACAATACCACTCTTCAATGCATACATCGTAGAATTTAGCTGATAAGGTCTTCCCATATAAGTTACATCGCCTTCGGAAGGGTAGAGTCCAAAGACACCGTTCGCAATTCCAAGCTTGCCCTGGCCAGCCAATCCTCCAATTCCCAAGATTTCCCCTTCTCTAATATCAATAGAGAAATCTTTAACTTCTTCACCAGGCATATGAACTTTCAAATGCTTTATCGACATTATTACATTATTTTCACTTATCTCTTTCTTTCTTGGCGGGAGTTGAACATTTTCTATCTTTCGACCAACCATTTTTTCTGCGATTTGGTAGACCGTAAATTCTTCTTTCCTACCCTCGGCAACAACTTGCCCATCCCTGAGTATAACTATCCTATGTGCCACTTCGAGTATTTCATGCAGACGGTGTGAGATAAAAATTATAGAAATTCCTTTTTCGGAAAGCAACCTGATAATGTTCAGCAAATTCTCCGCCTCAGATTCGGTTAAGACAGCGGTAGGTTCATCTAATACAAGGAGCTTCAATGTTTTTTTGTCAATTTCGCGTGCTATTTCGACAAATTGTTTGTGAGCAACAGGTAATGAAGCAACGTATTCCATCTCATCAATTGAATGCATCTTAATGGTATCAAGTGCTTGGCGCGCATCTTTTCGCATTGCCTGGATATCTAAAGTTTCGAGTCTTTTTCCCTTTGTCCCTAATATCTTACTGACCAGGTTAGGTTTGGTAATTTCTCTATTGAGTTTAATATTCTCTGTCACAGTAAATCCAGGAAGTAGCATAAATTCCTGGTGGACCATTCCTATTCCAAGTTCCATAGCTTTCGATGGAGAATCTATATCAACCTTTTGCCCTTCGAAGATAATTTCTCCTTCGAATCCTCCTGTGGAATGTATAACCGGCATTCCAAAAAGAATGTTCATGAGCGTTGATTTACCCGCTCCGTTTTCACCTACCAATCCAAGTATCTCACCTTCTCCAACTGAGATAGAAACGTTCTTCAAGACCTGGTTCCCGTAGTAGAACTTTGAAATATTCCTCATCTCTAAGACAGTTTTCATAGCTCATCCCCCTACTTAAAGGCTCTAAAAGAGGTCCTACACTTGAAAGAAGGAAACAAAAAGCCCTAAGGTTTAATTGAAAGGTGTCGGCAAGCAGCCGACACCTTGACTTCAGGAATTAAATTTTAAACCTATTAGAATTTGTCAACTCCAAAGATAACTGATTTGTGTATGAACATGTAGTAGTTCTTGTAAGGATCAAGAGTTCTAACCTGTAATTCAGCTTTTGGATACTTCTTCTTTGCTTCTTCTGTTACGATAAGTTTTATACCGTTGAGATTAGTTGGGCTGACTTTCTTCTCCACAAGGGCTTTAGCAATCTCTACTCCAGCCTCAACAAAGAGCATGTTCATTGGAACTGGCCAAGTTGCGAACCTGCCCGCACCGCCCATTTCTATGATTTTTTGGTTTACAACTCTAAGTATATATGTCATATCGCCTTTCTTATCTTCTGGTATCTTAATTCCAAGTGTTCCTGGGAACCCGTGCGTTGGGGATGGACAGCATGGCTCGAGATAATAACCACCGTGTTTAAGAATTGCTTTTTGGAGTGGTTCTTGCATACCACAGTTTGTCGAGAAAAATCCAGTCTTTGGACCATATTTTGCAAGTTGTCTTGGAACGTCTTCAAGTATAAACTGCTGTGCACCAGTAAGACCTTGCTCACCAAGTGGGTCTGGAGCAGAAACAAACACGAAATTGATACCCATTTCCTTAGCTGTCTTTTCCATGATGTCTTTTCTTTCAGCAAGTAGTTTATAGCTCATGTGTCTCGGGAAGGAATAGTGAATAATTGTTTCAACACCCATCTTCTTTGCAAGTTCTACAATTGTCTTTCCACGGCCAGGTGTGTCAACTTCGAGTATAACGTCTGCTGCAGAAGAAATAACCGCTGGGTCTTCATGTGGAACACCAACAACAAAGACGATATCTTTTCTCATCTCCTTAACCCTTCTAATGGCTGCAGTTGTGCCAGGAACACCTTGACAAATAACTATCGCTTTGACTTGTGGATCGTAAGCAAGTTCTACGATTCTTGCAATCGTTGTTTCTTGTTCTTGCATGAACTTGTCTGGATACGTTACGTGAATAATTTCTTTGCCGTATTTTTTAACAACGTTTTCCGCACCTCTGTACTCGTCCTCACCTTGTGAAACAGTTCCCGTAACAACACCTATCTTGAAACCAAGTGCAGCGTAAAGAGAAGTTATGAATAGAACAACCACAAGCAATACCGCCAGTTTCTTCATACCCAATCCCCTCCCCTGGAATAGTGTGGGTCAAATTAATTATATCACAAACGGTTGGTGTTTCAAAAAGCCGCGCTTGTTTTACTTAAGTTGTAAATTCTGTTAATTTATTACCTTCTTTGTTTCTTTTCATCTCTTTACAACGTGTGACTTTTGAATATTAATGTTTGAAAAGAAAGAGAGTTTTTAAAAGACATTGTAGTTAACCAATACCCACGAATTATTTTTTCTTCTTGCTTTTTTGATAAATTGCGAGCCCCCACAAACCTTTGCCAGACTCCATTGCTTCGCGTTGATACTGCAGAAAGTAATCTACATACTTTACATTTGGCTGAACTGTCATAACTTGTGCGTAGCCTTCAAGAAGAAGTATCGCATTGAACATCTTCGTTCTTATTTCTTCATCCGTTATCTGAGTCGGTTTTTCAAGCCAAACGTAAGCAAGTAACCTTCCGTATCTATCTTTTTCCTGGACATCGAATTCCAAGTAAACTGTTCTTCCTGTTAGCATTTTCTTTGTAAAGGCTTTTGCTTCCGGTCCGTATGGTTCAACACGTTTAACAGGGTGGTTAGTCTCTGGTGTGTTAACCCCTATGAGTCTAACTTTGTACTCTTCCCCCGCCAAATTTACCTTTAAAGTATCCCCATCAACAACTTCAACAACGTAGCACTTTTTGTATTCACCTTGTGATTGGAAAAACAGAACAAGTGCTACAACAATTGCAATTAGGATACTGCCTACTGAAGCAGTTTGTTTTTGACGTTTTCTAGCCATTTCTACCAACTACCTCCATTTCCATCAACCTTTTAATCCTCTCCTCTGGTGCTGGATGGTTGTAATGCCAGACCTTGTAAAGTGGCATTGGGTTGGGATTTGATAGATTTTCCTTTACTAATCTCTTCAAAGAAGATATCAAAGGTTCTGGAGTGCCTAACAGTTTGGCAGAGTATTCATCAGCCTCGTATTCCATCTTCCGGGAAAGATAGTTCAAAATTGGTTCTAAGAAGAACATCAACGATGAAACGAATAAAAAAGAATAAGCAAATACCGTGTATGGCTGAGAGACATCAAAGACTTTTGTTTCAAGAATCATTCTGTAGACTGCATTTGTAATGTAAAGCACAAATGATATGAATACAATGTTTATTAACAAAAGTTTCGGTATATGCTTTCTCACATGGTGACCAAGCTCGTGTCCAACAACGGAAAGGACCTCATCATGATTGTAACTCAAAATCGTATCGAACAATACAAGCCGTCTTGACTTTCCAATACCGGTGAGATATGCATTCTGCTTTTTTGTTCGTTTTGACGCATCCATTTTGTAAATATTTGGGACCTTAACACCAGACTTATCCAACAATGCCCGTAATTTCGATTTTAGCTCGTCATCGTCCAATTCGGAGAATTTGTAAAAGAGAGGAGCTATAACTAACGGTTGGATAATCATGAAAAACAACAAAAATACGAACGATAGTATCGAAAGTTGCCACCACCAGACTGGAAACTTGTTCAAAAGCCACATCATGATGGAAATTATGGGCGCACCTATGATAACACCGAGTATGATTCCGATTATTTGGTCTTTCACAAACAATTTTGGAGTTGTTGTGTTGAAGCCGTATTTTTGTTCAACAACAAATATGGAATATACCCTGAATGGCAGTTCAACTAAATAATCAATCAAAGCATAAATTCCAAAGAATAACAGCGACTGGACTATGAAGGTTCCCTTATTCGCAATGAGTTTTTCAAGAAAAGGGAAGAGGAAAAATACGTAAACCAGTGTGAGAATAAGTGAAGTAATTTTCATAACCACTCCGAGGGCAACTCTATCTTTGAGATATCTCTTTGCCTTTTCAAAATCTTCTTCGGAAATCTTGTCTTTTAGCACATCTGGTATTTTCGCATTTGGATTTGTGGAGTATTGCAAGTTTAAAAGCTCGAGTGTGATGTCCCACAATACCTTGAAAATAATCACAGCCAAAAATAGCAAAACGAATGAATTCAACATCGAAATCCCCTCCT
>Ga0272449_1000900_pt1 | contig 32977 bp, 28 predicted proteins | sample YNPCB0241_FD_198679 | JGI IMG/M metagenome (GOLD analysis project Ga0272449, IMG submission 198679) | Hot spring sediment microbial communities from Yellowstone National Park, WY, United States - YNP-CB-024-1 | ecosystem: Environmental > Aquatic > Thermal springs > Hot (42-90C) > Sediment... | reverse complement strand
CCAGTTATAGATAGTTCAGGGAATATAATAAAATCACATTTTTCTTTTTCACATTTTTTTACAAAAAATATAATCTTTTCTGTATTCCCTGAAATATCACCAACAGTAAAATTTAATTGTGCCAAAGAAATTTTAACCTTATTCATAAAAACCTCCTTTGTGATTTTTTTCCCTTCTTTGGGCAGGACTTCTTTGTCCGGTAGGAAAAACCTAATTTTAACTTATATCAATATTTTTCTTTTGTCAAATTTAGATTACTTCTGATAGGTTTTTTATTAGAATTTTATTTTCTTCTGGAGTTCCTATTGTTATTCTTGCATATCTATTATCAAGTCCAAAACTCTCCATTCCCCTTACTATTATCCCTCTTTTCTCAAGTCCTTTTATTATTCTTGTTGCATCCTTTTTAAATCTGCATAAAATAAAATTTGCTTCAGTTGGTATATATTCAATTCCAAGTTTTTTAAATTCTTCATATAGATATTTTTTGCCTTCAATATTATTTTCAATTGATTTTTTTACAAATTCAGTATCTTTTAATGCAGTAATTGCAGCAATCTGTGAAATAGAAGTTGTATTAAAAGGAGGCCTTATTCTTTCCATATAATTTAAAATTTCACTTCTTCCAATTCCATAACCAATTCTCAATGATGCAAGTCCATAAATTTTTGAGAAACTTCTTGTAACTATTATATTTTTTTCTTTATAATATGGGAAACAGGAGCCGAAATTTTTATCCTCAACATATTCAAAATATGCTTCATCTGAAATAATTATTATATCCTCAGGTATTTCCCTTAAAAATTCTTCAATTTGGTCTTGATAAATAATTGTTCCTGTTGGATTGTTTGGATTGCATAGAATTATGACTTTTGTTTTCGTTGTAATTTTTTCTAAGAATTTATCAAGATTATAGGAAAAATCATTTTCAAGTGGAATTTCAACAGGAACTCCTCCAACCTTCAGAACAAGAATTCTATAAATAATGAAAGATGGAAATGGATAAATTACCTCCTCTCCCGGTTTAACAAATGCTTCAATGGCAAGAGATATTACTTCACTTGAACCACTCCCAAGAATTATTTCTTCTTCTGGAATTTTTAAGAAATTTGATAATTCTTTTTTAAGATAATAACCAGAACCATCAGGGTATCTATTTATATCTTCAAGATTTTCCTTTATTGCCTCCTTAACTTCTGGAGAACAGCCAAGAGGATTTTCATTTGAGGCAAGTTTAACAATTTTTTCAATATTATATACCCTTTTTAATTCATCTATTGGTTTTCCAGGAACATAAGGAGCAATTTTTTTTATTTCTTCTCTTACAAGTTTCTTTATATTATTTTCCATATAAAAACCCTACTTTTTCCTTAACTTCTATAACTGTTTTTTCTGCAACTGCCCTTGCCCTTTCACTCCCCTTTTTCAATATTTCCCACAATCCCTTTTTATTCTTCTCAATCTCTTCTCTTTTTTTCTTAATGTCAGAAAGATACAAAACAATCTTTTCACCAAGTTCTTTTTTACAATCAGTGCAACCAATTATAGCATTTTTACAATCACTTTCAATCTCCCCTACTCTATTTTCATTAAAAATTTTATGATATAAAAAAACAGGACATGTCTGTGGATGACCAGGGTCTTTTCTATAAATTCTTTTTGGGTCTGTAAACATCTTGCTTACTTTATTTTTTATCTCATCTGGAGAATCTTTCAGGTATATTGCATTATTATATGATTTACTCATTTTTCTTCCATCTAAACCTGGAATTTTTGGTGTTTCTGTTAATAATGCCTGTGGTTCAGGAAAAGTATAACCATAAAGAGAATTAAATCTCCTTGCTATTTCCCTTGTCAATTCAAGATGAGGAAGTTGATCCTGACCTATTGGAACAAGTTCTGCCTTATAGATTAAAATATCTGATGCCTGCAAAACCGGGTATCCAAGAAATCCATATGTATGAAGGTCTTTATCAGAGATTTCTTCCATCTGCTCCTTATAAACAGGATTCCTTTCAAGCCAGCCAAGAGGAACAAACATTGAGAAAATTAGATGTAATTCAGTATGGTCAGGAACAAGTGATTGAATAAAAATTGTTGATTTTTCAGGGTCAAGACCAGAAGATATAAAATCAATTGCAACTTCTTCAACATATTCTTTTATTTTCTGAGGATTTGAATATTCTGTACTTAATGCATGGTAGTCAGCAATCATATAAAAACAGTTATATCCTTCATCCTGTAATTTTTTCCAGTTTTTTAAAGCACCAAATAAATGACCTATATGTAATGGTCCTGTAGGCCTCATACCACTTAAAATTACCTCTTTCATTTCCCTAACTCCTTAACTTATGAACTTCTTAATTTATTTTTAAATAAAAAATATTCTTTCAAAATATCCCTGTGGTCAAAGGTAATATTTTCGGGTATATTTTCTTCATTGAAAATTTTTGCATTTTTTGCATCATCGCCACTTTTAAGTTCTCCTTTGCCCTTTGCTATAAATACTGTTGATATTGTATGAAATCTCGGGTCTCTTTTCGGATTTGAATATGTTTTAAACTGTCTTAAATCCTCTATATCAAGACCTGTTTCTTCCTTTGTTTCCCTTATTGCTGTCTCTTCACAACTTTCTCCATATTCAACAAATCCTCCAGGTATTGCCCATCCAAACGGATAATTTTTTCTTTCAATCAAAATAATACCTCCTTTATATTCAATTATTATATCAACTGTTGGGACTGGATTTTTATATGTTTTTTTTGTTAAATCTCTGAAATAAGTTTCAAAAACTTTGCAGAAGTTTTCATAATCACTTTTTTTATATATGACAAAATTAATTGCTTCAAGTTTAAATTTTTTAGAAAAATATCTCAATGTTTCCTCTGCCATAATTTTTGCAACCTCTTCACTTTTAAGTTTTCCAGTTCCACAGCCAAGGGCTGGAAAGGAAATAGATTTTATATTTAGTTTATCTGCAATTTCATATGTATTTTTCATGCAATTTCTTACAATTTCATAATTTGATTTAAAATTTTCATCAACTGTTGCTGTATGAATTACAAATTTAAATGGTAAATTTCCAGAACTTGTAAAAATTGCTTTTCCTTTCTCTATTTTCCCTTTTTTCATTGCCTCTTTTTCAATTATATCTCCACCCTTTTGTTTTATCTTTTTTGCAAGCCCTCCTCCCATCTTAAGTAAAACATTTGCTGGATTAACAATTGCATCAACTTTTTCTTCCAGTATATCTGACCTTTTAACACAAATTCTTATTCCCATTATGTAAAATATTACTTTTCCCATCTAAATTATTATAACATAAAATGGAAGAAATAATTAGAACATTAAGATAAGTAAACAATTCTATCTAATTGTGGGCGGTGCAGGACTTGACGCCTCTGCCCGCTTTTTGTTATTCGCTTATAGCGAATGCGGGCTTCATCAGCCATCCGGCATTGAAATTGCTCGTATTCCTCGCAATTTCAAAACGTGCCTCCTTTCCAGTCCTGCAGTATTTAACTCACTGCGTTATTCTCCTCCCTGCCTATGTTTTTCAATTTTGCCTGAGTGTGGGCGGTGCAGGACTTGAACCTGCGACCTCCACGATGTCAACGTGGCACTCTAACCAACTGAGCTAACCGCCCTTATTATTAATAATTATACAAAATTAAGTTTAATAGGTCAATTGAAAAGATAATTTTTTGGGAAAATATTATCAAGCCCGAGAATACAGTAAGGGTCAAATATTTTTTTTATTTTCACCATATCCATTACACCCTTTTTCCCATACATTATTTCAAGATATTTATGTTTTAATTTACCTATTCCATGTTCAGCAAAACCAGTTCCTCCAAGTGATACTGCTTTTTTTACAGATTTTTCATAAATTTCATATGCTTTTTCTTTTTGGTTTTCACTTTTAGGGAAAAGATTAAAATGCAGATGGTTTTCTCCAATATGACCAAAAAGAATTGTGTGAATATCCTTATTTTCCTCCATTATTTTTCTGTAAAAATTATAAAATTCTTCAAATTTATTTTCAGGAACTGCTGCATCAACACTAACTTTAGTGGAACCAATTTTTTTAAAATAAGAATTAACATTTTCAGGAAGTTTATGTCTGAAGTCAATAAGTTTTTTATAGTTCTGAGGGTCTTCTCCAATCACAGTATCTATAACTCCAATTTCTTCCGCAATTTCTATCCATTTTTCCATTTTTTCTGCATCATTTGTTGCTTCAATATAAATAGCACAGCAATCCTCAGGTATAAAAGAAAATTCATCAATTAAAAATAAAAGTGATTTTTTATCAAAGAACTCAAGTGAAAAAATTTCAAGTTCGTCCTTCTTTTCTTTTATTTTTTTTACAATTTTAGGAATATTTTCTTCATTCTTTAAAAACAAAACTATAATAAATCTTGGTGGCAAATTTTCGATCAATTCCACATCTACCTCAGTTATTATTCCAAGTGTTCCTTCTGAACCAATAATCAAATCAATTCCATCCATCCGTTCTTTTGAATAATAACCTGCTGAACATTTAACATCAGGAGTTCTATAAGAAGGAAGTGGAACTTTAAATAGACCATAATCAATATATCCATCTTTCTCAAAAATTTCTCCTCTTTTTATATCAAGAATTTCACCCGTTGTTAAAACAATTTTTATCCTTTTTACATATTTTCTTGTAGGACCAAATCTGAAACTATATTCACCTGATGCATTTGTTGAAACATTACCTCCTATAAAAGCATTTCTCTCCGTTGGAAATGGAGGATAAAAAAGATTAAATTTTTCAACATATCTCAAAAATTCATTAACTATTACTCCTGCTTCAAGTGTACTTTGCTTTTTTTCTATATTTACATTTTTTATTTTATTAAATAGTTCCATTGAAATTATATAACCCCCAAAAGGAATTCTACCTGCAACAGCACCAGTTCCTCCACCTGAAACTGTTAAGGACATATTTTCTTTTTTACATATTTCAATAACTTCAAAAATTTCATCTTCATTTTCTGGAATAAAAACTTTTTCTGCTTTCCCTGATTTAAAATTTGATGAATCTTCTAAATAAGGAACAATATCATCCAGATTTTCTTTTATTTTCATCTTATACCAGTAAGTTTAATCCTATTTTTAAAACATTCCTCTATAACTTTCTCTTTATTTAATATTATTGTTTTACCTGCTTTTATTGCAATAACTTTACCTTTTGCCTCTATTAAATTTTTTATTGTTTTAATTCCAATTACTGGTAAATCAAATCTTGTATCCTTCTCATCACTACAACCTTTTATAAAAACAAACTCTGTACAGTATTTTCCTATTCTTTTTATAAATTCATCAGTTCCCTCTATTCCTTCAACACCAAGTATCATTCCATTTTTAACGATGAGTGATTGCCCAATATTATGCTTTATAATATCCATTAAAACAGAAAAACCAAATTTAACATCTTTTTTTTCTTCCTCGGTTAAAGGGTAAGTGTAAATTTTTTCTTCGGCAATTTCTTCTTTAAAAACTTCATCCTGTTTCAATATTTCAAATCCATTATTTTCTAAAAAATTTGCAATTTTTTTCATTATTTCTTCTGGTTTAAAATTTTCAATCTCTTCAAGTAAATTTTTGATAGAGATATGTAAATTACCGAAAAGAATATTCTGATTAACTTTACCTACAAAAAATACTAATTCAATTTTATTTTTTTTGAAAAAATCTAAAAGTAAATTTAAATTTGCATCATTTAAAACAAAAGAATCAAAATTTTTTGATTTCTTCAATGAAAATGGAAACAAATTATAATCTTTTTTAAGTTTTTCATAAGAATATTTTGAAAAGAAATCATCATTAACAAAAATGGCAAGATTTTTTTTCATATCCTATCTTTCTCTTGCTATTCCTCTCTGGGAAGATTTTATAAATTCAATTATTTCTTTTATTTCTTCACAATTATTAATTTCTTCAAGTTTTTTCAATGCCTGGCTTGTATTCAATCCTGACTTAAAAATTATCTTGTAGGCATCATTTAAAGTCTTTATTTTTTCCTCTGAAAAATTCCTTCTTTTAAGTCCTATTACATTTATTCCATAAGGTCTTGCAGGATGTCCATCAGCCATTATAAATGGAATTATATCCATAACAACTTTAGAACAACCACCAATTATTGAATGTTTCCCAATGCGACAGAACTGATGTATTCCAACAAGTCCCCCTATTATTGCATAATCATCAATTTCAACATGACCTGCAAGAGTGCCAGAATTTGCTATAATCACATTATTACCAACTTTACAATTATGGGCAATATGAGCATAAGCCATTATTAGATTATTATCACCAATTATTGTTTCTTCACCTGCAGAAGTTCCCGGATTAATCGTTACATATTCTCTTATCGTATTATTTTTCCCTATTTTTAAGTAAGTAATATCTCCTTTATATTTCAAATCCTGTGGAATACTTCCAATTATTGCTCCTGTAAAAATTTTTGTATTTTCTCCAATTTCTGTATAACCCTGAATATGAACAAATGGCCCTATTTTACAATTATCTCCTATTTTAACTTTTCCCTCAATAATTGCATATGGGCCAACTTCAATATTTTCTCCAATTTCAACTTCTTGTGAAATTATTGCTGTTGGATGGATTTTATTCATTTTATGGCTCAACTACGGTGAACATTAAAATTGCTTCTGCTGCAAGTTTCCCATCAACATAAGTTTTACCCTGAATCTGTCCAACTTTGCTCCTCAATTTTACAACTTCAACTTCAATCACTAACTGGTCGCCAGGTCTTATAGCCCTTCTGAATTTTACATTATCTATACTCATGAAATAAGCAAGTTTACCTTTATTTTCTTCTTTCCTTAACATTAAAACACCGCCAACTTGTGCCATTGCTTCAACTATTAACACACCCGGCATGATAGGTTTTCCTGGAAAATGGCCCTGAAAGAACCACTCATTTATTGTAACATTTTTTATACCAACTGCTTTATTTTCATTAACTTCTATTATCTTATCAACTAATAAAAATGGATATCTGTGTGGAATTACTCTTTCAATATCTTCAATTTCAAGATAAGGTGAAGCAATGGTTGTTAAAAATGGAGATCCAATACCACTAACTTTTTCCTTTTTTATCATCTCTTTTATTTTTCTTATCAACTTTGTATTTATTAAATGACCACTTTTTATCCCTATTATATGAGCGAAAAGATATTTTCCGAGTAATGCAATATCTCCTATTAAATCAGAAATTTTATGTCTTACTGGTTCATCACTAAATCTGAATTCGTTATCTATTACCCCATCTTTATCAATAACAAGAGTATTCTGATAATTTGAGCCTTTCCCAAGTCCCATATTTCTCAAAGTTTCAACTTCTTCTTTTAGACAGAATGTTCTTGCTGGAGAAATTTCCTTTTCATAAATTTCAGGGGTGATTGAAAAAGAAGCAAACTGAGAGTTTATTATAGTCCCAGGATAATCAAGTGTATAAGAAATTTTAAATTCTTTATTCGGTAATGCAATTATATGGGAACTATTTTCTGAGATGTAAATAGGTTCTTTTAAATAAAACACATCTTTTTCTTCGTTATATTCTTTAATCCCACAATTTTTTATTAACTCAACAAAATCTTTTGAACTACCATCAAGCCCGGGACATTCACATCCATAAATCTCAACAAAGATATTGTCAATTTCCATAGCATAAAGTGCAGAAAGTAGATGTTCTATTGTATGAATCTGAACATTTTCATTCCCTATAGATGTTCTTCTTGGAAATTTATTTGCATCAAGAAGATTATCTATATCTACCTTTATTGGTTCAGAATTTTCTATATCTTTTCTTATAAATATAATTCCTGTATTTGGAGGTGCTGGTTTTAAAATAATCTTACTTTTTTCTCCAGTATGCAATCCAATTCCTTCAACAAAACTTTCTTTTTCAACAGTTTTCTGTAATTTTTTATCCATTTTCCTTCTTAATCTCTTTTTCAATCTGTTTTATTTTTTCTTCCAAATTTTTAATTTTTTCAATTAATTCAGGCATTTTTCTTATATATGCTTGAAATCTCATATCTTCCCATTTCTCTCTTGCAGGGAAACCAGTCACATAAGTATTGGGTGGCACATTTTTAGTAACACCTGCTTTACCTCCTATAACAGAATTGTCTCCTACACTAATATGACCTATTATTCCTGCTTGTCCAGCAATTATAACATTTTTACCAATTACAGTACTACCCGAAATCCCTACTTGTGCAACAACAATGGTATTATCACCTATATAAACATTATGAGCAATCTGAACAAGATTATCTATTTTAACTCCATTACCTATATATGTCTTATCAAATCTTGCCCTATCAATTGTAACATTGGAACCAATCTCTACATCATTTCCAATCTCTACAGTTCCAATCTGAGGTATTTTATGATGAACCCCTTTCACAGTTGCAAAACCAAATCCATCTCCACCTATCACAGTCCCGGGATGAATAATAACTCTATTCCCTATTTTAATTCTTTCTCTTATTACAACTTGAGGATAAATAATACAGTCTTCACCAATTTCAGTATAGTGACCTATATAAACCCCCGCACAAATAACAGTTCTATCCCCTATCTTTACATAATCTTCAATAATAGAATATGGTTGAACTGAAACATCTTTTCCAAGTGAAACATTCTTACCTATAATTGCTGTTGGATGAATTCCAGGTGGAAATTTTATTGGTTCAGGTCCTACAATTGACATAATCTTTGCAAATGCAATGGAAGGATTTTCTACTTGTATTAAAGTTGCATTAACATTATTATTTATATCAGGACCAACTATAATGGCTGAGGCTTTTGTAGTATATAATAAATTCTTATACTTTTTATTTGCTATGAAAGTTAAATCCCCTTCTTTGGCTTCTTTAATTCCAGAAATACCCGTAATAATTACGTTTTCATCTCCAATAATCCTACCATCTATTATTTTTGCAATTTCTTTAACGTGCATTCTCATTTTTGTTTATTTAAAATTTTTATAATTTCATCTGTTAAATCACAAGCATCATCTCCGTAAAGAAGTAATCTTGAATCCACAACAATAGAATATCCATTTTTTTTGGCATAATCCCTAATTGTTTTTTTTATCTCATCTATTATTTCGCTTTCAAGGAGTTTTCCTTTTTCATCCAAGCGCTTACTAACTTCTGTCCATTTTTTTGAAAATTCTTGAATTTTGGCTTTTATCTCATCTTCTTTTTTCTTTTGTTCTTCTGGTTTCATAATATTTTTTTTCTTCTCATAATCGTCCTGCATTCTTTTTATCTCTTCTTGTATCTTATCTATATTTTTTTGTTCCTCCATTACTTCTTTTTTAAATCCTTCTTCTGTTTTCTTGGCCTTCTCATAATTTTCAAAAACTTTTTTCATATCAATATATCCAACTTTTACATTCTGAGCAAAAACACTTACTCCTATTACAAAAAATATCAAATATTTTCTCATTTATTTTACCTCCTTTTCAATTAATTATAACATTTTCCGCACTATAGAGAAAATTTTTAAAATCCAAAACTCATCCCAATATGAATTCTACTTTTTGATTCCCCTTCTTCTGCATCAAGTCCATAACCATAATATATTTCAACAGGAGCATTTAAAAAAGGAATATTTACTCTTATCCCTGTTCCTATCCCCTTTTTAAAATCCCTAAATCCATTCCACTCTTTGTAGACATTTCCAAAATCAAAAAATGCAATACCATATAGAATATCTTTATATAAAGGATATAATATTTCAAAATTTTGTGCAAAAATATAGTTCCCTCCTATTTTATATCCATCTTCCTTGGGCCCTAAACTTCTTTCTTTATATCCTCTCACCGTACCAATCCCTCCTCCAAAGAATCTTTCATAAATTGGGATATCTTCTAAATCTTTATTTATATAACCTACATATGTTTTTGAATGAAATATTAAATTTTCAATGGGATAATAAAAGTTATTTTCAACTATTGTTTTTAAAAATTTAATATCTCCGCCCATTCCTGCATATTCTAAAGAGCATCTGATCTTATCACCTTTTGATGGAAATCTTTCACTATCAAGTTTTGAGTAAGTTAAATATGCTGTTAAACTATTTTTCTTTTTTTCCCCTTCCTCTAATTTAATGGATGGAATATCAACATCCTTCAATTTTACATCTTCACTTAAAATTTTAAATCCAAGAATAAAATCCTCCCATTTTCTACCAATTCTCAAATCAAAGCCAGAAACAATTTCGGTCCAGTCAGTCCATTCTTTCCTTAATTTATATATATCAGGTCCAAAATAAATTGGTTTATCAAAAAGATATGGTTCTGTAAAACTAAATCTATAATTTTTTGAAACTGTTCCAAATTCAAAGAATAAAGAAAAATTTTGCCCTCCACCAACAAACTTTGGAGGATTTGTTATATCAAAATTTGTCTGGGTAATACTTATCATGCCTATAAACTTATCAATACTACTATATCCTCCACCTATCAGAAAAACCCCTGTTTTTTCTTTTTCTTTCACATCAACAACAATATTGGCTTTACTTTCTTCAACTATTTCAGGGTATATTTGAATATCTTCAAAATAATTTGTATCTCTTAAGTTATTGAAACTCTTCTTTATCCCTTCTTGTGTAATTTTATCCCCGGGTTCCAATTGAATTCCCCTTCTAATAACCTTATCCTTTGTAATTCTATTACCTTTTATTTTTACCTCCTCTACATAATAAACTTTCCCGGGATCAATAAAATATGTTACATCTATTGACTGGTCTTTAATTTCCGGCAAAAAATCAACATTACATTTTATATATCCTTTATTTGAATAGAACCTGTAAATATTTCTAATACTTTCTTCATTTTTTTGGGTATTAAATAAATCCCCTTTCTTAATCAAAATATTTTTCTTTATCTCTTCTTCACTAAAAATTAATTCTCCTTCTAAACTTATATCTCCAACAAAATATTGTTTCCCCTCTTCAATAAAAATTTTAATTATTAAACCACTCTTATCATATTCAATTCTTTTGTTAATCTTTGCCTCAATAAATCCATTTTCATTATAGAAGTTTCTTATTCTATTTATATCCTTATTTAAAATTTCTTCTTTGTATGTGCCTTTTATAAATGGCATTTTTCTTTCTTTTGTCTTCATTATTTTTTTTAATCTTTTCTCATTAAATGAATTATTGCCATAAAACAAAATAGTTTTCACATATCCCTTCCCCATCTCTATTATTTCTATTTTTAAATTACATTTTTCGCCCATTAACTCTGTTTTATAAACAACTTCTGGTATCTGAAATCCCTTTTTGTAATACTGCTCCTTTATTTTATCAATCCCTTCAATAACTTTCTCTTCTATTAAGATATCGCCCTCCTTTATCCCAAAAATTTCCTTCAATTTTTTTGTTTTAAAAATTTTATTTCCATCAAAAATAATTTTTTCTATGATAGGGTTTTCTTTAAGTTGGATATTGAGTTCTAATCCATTTTCTTTTCTATCTATTGAATAATTAACTTCATTAAAATATCCTGTTTTGATAAGTGTTTCAATATCTTTTTTAAACAAATTTTCATCAAAATCACTTCCCATCTTCGTTTTCATCAAATTTAAAATTCTTTCACTAGAAACATTTTTATTACCTGAAACATTTATTTTTAAAATTGGGAATGAAAAAAGAGAAAGATTAGGAATAAGAAACATTAAGAGGATTTTCCTTTTTTTCAACACTGTCTCCTTTCTCTTTCGGAGTGAAAATAATATTTACACCCTTCCTCTCTACAATTATAATATCTCCTTCAACAAAACTCCCTTTTAAAATTTCTTCAGATAAAGGATCTTCTATATATCTTGAAATCGTTCTTCTTAATGGTCTTGCTCCAAATTCAGGATTTGTCCCTTTTTCTATCAAAAATTGTTTTACGTCTTCACTTACTATTATATCCACTTTTAGTTCTTTCAATCTTTCTCTAACTTTATCTATTTCTATATCAACAATTTTTAGAAGATGCTCTTTTGTCAATGGATGGAATATTACTATGTCATCAATACGATTAATAAATTCAGGTCTAAATGTTTTCTTTACTTTTTCAAGCATTTCCTCTTTTAAATTCTCATAAGAAAAATTTTCTTCCGGTGAAGCAAAACCAATTATTGACTTATTTTTAAAAATCTCATTCCCTATATTTGAAGTCATAATAATTATTGTATTTTTGAAACTAACACTCCTTCCAAAACTATCTGTAAGACGTCCATCTTCTAAAATCTGAAGGAGAAGATTGAATACATCAGGATGGGCTTTTTCAATCTCATCAAACAAAATAACACTATAAGGTCTCCTTCTCACCTTTTCTGTTAATTGCCCTCCTTCTTCATAACCCACATATCCTGGAGGAGCACCAATAAGACGACTTATTGAAAACTTCTCCATATACTCAGACATGTCAATTTGAATAAGTGCTTCTTCATTGCCAAAAAGAAATTCAGCCAATGCTCTTGCAAGAAGTGTTTTACCAACTCCTGTAGGACCAAGAAAAAGAAAACTTCCAATAGGTCTCCTTGCATCTTTTAATCCTGCTCTTGACCTTCTTATTGCCCTACTTATTGTATTTATTCCTTCTTCCTGACCAACTACAATTTTATGCAGATAATCCTCCATTTCAAGAAGTTTTTCTTTCTCTTCTTTACATAGTTGAGAAACTGGAATTCCTGTCCATTGAGAGACAACTTCAGCGATATTCTCCTTTGTTACAATTTTTTCTTCATCCGGTATCAAATTCATCCATTCATTTCTTAAAAAATCAATCTTATTTTTCAATTCTCTCTCTTTATCCCTTATTGATGTTAAAAGTTCATAATCTTGATTTTTAAATGCCTTCTCCTTCTCCTTTTCAAGCAATTTAATCTCTTCTTCCATTTTACTAACTTCTGAAGGTTCTTTAGATAACCTCAATCTTTTCTGACTACATGCTTCATCTATAAGGTCTATAGCTTTATCAGGTAAGAATCTATCAGATATAAATCTATCACTTAACTTTGCAGCCGCTTCAATTGCTTCATCTGTTATTTTTAATTTATGGTGTTCTTCATATTTTTCTCTTAACCCCTTTAAAATTTCTATTGTATCTTCAACAGTTGGGGAATTTACTATTATTGGTTGGAATCTCCTTTCAAGTGCTCCATCTTTTTCTATATATTTCCTATATTCATCAAGAGTTGTGGCTCCAATACATTGAATTTCTCCTCTTGAAAGAGCAGGTTTTAAAATATTTGAAGCATCAATAGCACCTTCGGCTCCACCAGCTCCAACAAGAGTATGAAGTTCATCTATAAAAATTATTATGTTTCCTGCATTCTTTATCTCATCAAGAACCACCTTAACTCTCTGTTCAAATTCCCCTCTATATTTCGTCCCTGCAACTATCCCAGGTAAATCAAGCATAACAATTCTTTTATCTTTTAAAATCTCTCCTGTCTCTCCTTTAACTATTTTTTGAGCAAGTCCCTCTACAATTGCTGTTTTCCCTACCCCAGGTTCTCCAAGTAATACAGGGTTATTTTTCTTCCTCCTACATAAAATCTGAATTACTCTTTCTATTTCCTTTTCCCTGCCTATAACAGGGTCTAATTTCCCCTCAAGAGCCAATTTTGTCAAGTCCTTTCCAAATGTATCCAAAGCAGGAGTTTTCTGTTTTCTGGAATATTGATACATTCTGAATTGTTGCTCTTTATATTTACTCTCTTCTCTCTCTTCAATAGGATATGAGAAAGATCCCTCTTCTGGTTCTCTTAAAAGTTCGTCCAATACACTTCTAGCCCTTTCAGGTGTGACCCCAAATTTTCTTAAAATCTGTGAGGGGATTGAATCTGATTCAAGTAAAATTCCTATTAAAAGATGTTCACTACCAATATATGTATGTCCAAAAAATTGTGCCTCCCGAAAGGAATATTGAAGAACTCTTTTAGATGCGGCACTTAAAGGAATATCTCCCCTAAAGAGAGGTATATTCACTTTCATTACCTTTTCTATTTCATATTTCAATCTTTCAATCTCCACTCCCAAAGAATGCAGAATTGCAATTCCAACGCCCTGGCCTTCTTCCACCATCCCAAGTAATATATGTTCTGGTTCTACTTCACTATGGCCATATTTAAGTGCCTTCTTTCTCGCAATATCAAGTATAACCTTCACTCTTTTTGTAAATCTTTCAAACATTTATAATCTCCCAAACTTTTCTTTTTAATATTTTACCCTCTTTTTTGTGAAAATTAAAATTATTATCTATTTTCTCATATCCATCCAACAAAGAAAAAAATAAATTTTTAAATTCTTTCTCCTCAATTTTCAATACCCCTATATTAAAAGCAAGTGAAATAAGTGGGTATAGTTTAGAAATATCACTATTGGTATCCTTACAAATCTTTATTATTCTGTTATAAATTTTGATTTTCAAATTTTCATCCCTTTTTATTTTTTCAAGACATTCCATTTCTTCTTCTTCAATTAATTTTACCACATCTTCAATTTCTTCAATAATTTCTTCTTCAGTTTTCCCTATTGACTCAAAAGAAGCAAGTTGATAAATTGAACCAAATGGTAAACTACCTTCTCCATAAAATCCTCTTATAGTAATACCAATTTTTTTTATCATATTGAAAATTAATTTTTCCCTTTTTAAAAATTTAATTCCTGGAATATTAATAAGAACAGATGCTTTTAAACCAGTACCAATATTAGTTGGACAAGCAGTCAAAAAACCAAATTTTTCAGAAAAAGCATATTCAAGTTTTTCACCAATATAATTATCTATTTCATTTGCAATTTTCCAGCATTTCTTTAAATTCAAACCCGGATAAATTACTTGAATTCTTAAATGGTCTTCTTCATTTATCATAATTGTTAATCTTTTTTTAGGCATAATTATAACTTTACTATAGGGCCCAATCTCTGAAAACTCTTTACTTATTAAATGTCTTTCAATAAGGATCCTTTTTTCCTTCTCTTGTAAAGAAGAGATATTAATAATAAAAATATTCTTGGAAGACATCTTTAAGAAAATATCAATTAAAATATCTTCAACTTCTTTACTTTCCTGATATGTCATATTATAAGGGAAAGGATATCCTTTTATATTTCTCGCAAGTCGGACTCTTGATGTAATTACAAAATCTTTACCAAATTTAGAATAGATCCACCTTGTATTCTTTTCAACAATATCAAAAATGGAATTTCCCATTTCTTATTTCTATTTTATCAATAGAATTTCTCAAAGTAAATATCTTCTGCCATCTATTTTTCAGATTTTTAAATTTTTCTGGATATTTACCTCTATAAAAGATACTTATGTGGAGTTTTTTTAAATAAGAAATCACTTCATTATAAAAATACTCATAGCAAAAATCACATCCTAAAAACCCATATTTGTTAAATTCTTCAATTGTATATTTACAAACAGGGCATTTCTTCCCCTTTTTGATTTTTCTGTTTCCTGTTGTAAAAATCTTAACTTTCTTCCAGCAATGGTTGCACAAATACAAATATTCCTTATTTCTAAATTTTATTGCGATACAAGGCCTATTATTACATAAATCACATTTATTCATAAATAGAAAAACCTTCTAATTCTATAATAATTTGAAATTCCTTTCTTATTTTTTTTGTTATCTTACCGGGCCTCCCATCCCCAATAATTCTTTTATCTACGCTTACAACTGGAACAATTTCTGCTGCTGTACCTGTTAAAAAACATTCATCACTTGTATAAATATCATACCTTGTCAAATTTTCTTCCTTTACTTCAAGACCAATATTTTTCCCTATATCCATGACCACTTTTCTTGTTACACCCTCAAGGATTCCGGCACTAACAGGTGGAGTTTTTAAAATATTTTCTTTAATAATAAATATATTTTCTCCTGTGCATTCACTTACATATCCAAATTGATTTAAAATTAATCCTTCTGTTGCTCCGGCATTTGTTGCTTCTATTTTTGCAAGTATATTATTTAAATAATTTAATGATTTTATTGCAGGATTTAATGACTCATGCAAAATTCTCCTTGTAGGAACGGTTACAACATCTACCCCTCTTTCATATAGTGTTTCCGGATATAACTGAATACTACTGGCTATAACAAAAATTGTTGGTTTAGGACATTTTCTGGGATCGAGTCCAAGGTCTCCAACTCCTCTTGTCACTACTACTCTAATATAACTATCTTTTAAATTATTTCTCTTCACTGTCTCAACTATAACATTTTTTAATTCTTCAAATTTTAATGGAATTTCAAGAAGTATTGCTTTCGCAGAATTATAAAGACGAACAAGATGCTCATCAAGTTTAAAAATTTTACCATTATAACTTCTTAAACCTTCAAAAACACCATCTCCATATAAAAGTCCATGGTCAAACACTGAAATTTTTGCCTCTTCTTCTTTTACAAATTCACCATTTAAGTATATTACCAAACTCATTTATCCCCTCCTTTCAATCTTTTCAATTTTACCTTCTTTTAAATATACTATTTTTGTTGCGAATTGTAAAAAACTTTCATTATGTGTAGCAATTACAAATGTCTTATTCATTTCTTTATTTAATTTACTCATAAAATTATAAAAATTCAAAGCCGAAGCACTATCAATACTTCCAGTTGGTTCATCTCCAAAAATGATTTCAGGATTACATATTAAACTTCTACATATAGCAACTCTCTGCATTTCTCCACCTGACAATTTTGATGGATAATAATTTTTTTTCTCCAAAATTCCAAACTTTTCTAAATATTTTTCCGCTTCTAATATAAATTTTTTATCAAATTTTTTTTCTTTAATCCACAGAGGTAAAAAAACATTTTCAATTACAGTCAATTCAGGTATTAAATAAAAAAACTGAAATATAAAACCAAACTCTCTATTTCTTATAATAGCAACTTCTTTTTCTGACAAATCTCCCACATATTTTTGATTTAAATAAACTTTTCCTTCTGTAGGTTTATCAATGAGACCTAAAATATTCAATAAAGTTGTTTTCCCAGAACCAGATGGACCGATTATAACAACTATCTCTCCTTTATTAATTTCAAGATTAATATCTTTTAATGCAGTAAAATTCCCATAATTCTTCCATACATTTTCAACTTTAATCTTATTCATTTCTTATTGCTTCTACTGGATTAAGTTTAGATGCTCTATTTGCCGGATAAATACTTGCAATACTACTTACAAACAAAACAAGCAAAATGATCCATACTATATCAAAAATAGAAATTTCTATTGGTAATTTTGAAATATCGTAAACAAATTCAGGTAAATTTATAAAATTATATTTTTTCAAAAAAAAGGCAAGCAAAAAACCAAAAAATATTCCAAAACAAAGTCCCTTAAGTCCAAGATAAATACCTTGATAGAAAAAAACTCTTTTTATTTCATTTGAAGTAAGACCTATCGCTTTTAATATTCCTATTTCCTTAACTTTTCTATAAACAGATATCATCAAAGTTGAAAGAATATTAAATGATGCAACAATTACTATTAAACTTAAAATTATTGCCATTGCTTTCTTTTCAAGTGCTATTGCTGAAAATAAAATTTTATTTTTTTCAATCCAGGTTGAGACAGAAAATTCATTATTGATCAACTTTTTTATCTTTTCTGCTACTACAGGTGTCTGATATATATTCCCAATCTTTATCCCAATTCCATGGACTCCTTTTATATTAAACATTTCTATTAAATTGTTAAGAGAAGTAAACCCCATACTTACATCAAAACTATAAACTCCATATTCAACAATCCCTACAACTTTAAAAATTTTCTCCTTTGGAACTAGTCCTGCAATAACAGAAACATATTCTCCGGTCTTTACTCCAAGTTCATTAGCAAGTTCCTTTCCAAGTATTATTCCATTTTTAATTTCATTAAGTGAGCCCTCTTTTATAAAATTTTCAATATTTGTGACTTTTTTTTCTCTTTCAATATCAATACCTTTAATAATCCCACCAAGAATGTATTTATTTGATTTATAAATTACTTGAGACATAATGTAAGGAGAACAACCTTGCACTTCTTCTATATTCCCCAATCCCCAAATAATTTTTTCATACTCATAAATATAAGGCCTACCTTCAATTGTAATTAAAGGATTGGCTCCAATTATTTTCCTCTTTAAATCATTAGAGAAACCATTCATAACTCCTATAACAAGGATTAAAGCAACTACTCCAATAGAAACTCCGGCAACAGTGAAAAAACTTATAAACCAGAGAAATCTATCTTCCCTCTTATTCCCTATAAATTTTTTAGCAAGGAAAAAATTATAAGATTTCATTTTTAAAATTTATTATATCATCATACATTTCTTTTGGAAAATTTTTGTTGGCTGAATTTAAATTTTCACTTCCCATAATTTAAGCAAATTTATTATCAGAGAGGCAGAGGATTTTAAATCAACAATCCCGGTAGCCCACCTACGAGGTGGGCTAAAAAGAGTAATTTATAAATTAAGAAATCAAGGGGAAGAGTGGTTTATTGACAAAAGTATATAAAAATGGTATAATATACTAAAAAAGGAGAAAGATGGAAAATGAACTCTCTCTCTCTCTCTCATAGTGTATTGAATTTAAAGAGGCCTTCCTTAAAATTGAAAAGTGGCTTTACATTAATAGAATTACTAGTTGTGATATTGATTATTACTATTTTAGGTGCGTTATTATTGCCTGCATTAAGTAAAGCGAGAGAAAGAGCAAGAAGGGCCTCATGTCTAAATAATTTAAAACAGATCGGTATGGCTTACAAAATGTATGTAAACGATTATGGAACTGGTGTTAATATTTGTGATCCAACAAGGGGAGGAACTGTAGAATCTCACCTTGGAAGTACTACACCTATGATAGTATATAATAAATTACTTGGTTATGACTTAAATGATAAAAATTTTTGTCCTTCCTATTTAAATGACCCTGTTGTATTTATATGTCCAAGTCAGAGAAAACATAAAAAATCTCCATATAAATCATTAAGAAGTACTGACCACTATTCATATGCTTTAGGAATGAAATATCCTGGCTATCATCAAGGTTGGGACGACAATGATGCTTCTCTTTATCCTTTCTTTGTACTTTTAGTAGATAGACATTTTCAAAGATTGGGTGAATGGGGTTGGAGCGGAACAGGTCCTTCAGGTGAACGTAAGGCCTTAGAAATGAAACCAGAAGATAATCATGGAGTTGATGGAGTAAATGCTTATTTTCTTGGTGGCTCAGCAGGTTGGATATCTTCTTATAAAAAAGTAGTAAATGGTGTTACCTATTATTTGCTTCCTACATCTGATAATTTTGATGGTATTGTTAATTTATATCCACCTGTAAATCCTAAATATGGTATGGCTATGAATATTCATGATTAAAATGGAGTAAATATGAAAAAAAATGTTTTCAAAAGGGAAGGTTTCACTATAATAGAATTGCTTATTGTAATAACTATAATATTAATTTTAGCAGCAATTTTATTCCCAACAGTTGAGAAAATTAGAGAAAGGGCAAGAGCAGCAGTATGTATGAATAATTTAAAACAACTTGGTATGGCTTTAATATTATATATGGACAATTGGGATGGATGTTTAAATTTAACTTTTGGAGAAATAATAAATAGCAAACCCGAAACTTTTTATCCAAATTATTGGCACTATTTATTATACCCTAACTATGTAAAATCAACAGAAGTATTTGCATGTCCAAGTGTATTAAAAAGAGCAAATATTCCACCTGGAACAAAAAATCGTAGAACTTATGTTATGCCTTCTGGAATATGTAATGGTCCTAAGGGTAAAAAAGTTATGAATTATAGAGCACAGGATAAAATAGTTCTACTAATAGACAACGCTAGTTATATACAAACATTTTATCCTCCACCTTCCTGTGGAGATAACCCTTCATGTCTGGAAAAACTACAAATAAAAGGATATTCATATCGTCCATCGCAGATAGATGCAACTGGAACAACTTGGCCGGTAGCGTATCCTGGTCTTCATGGTGCTTCTGGTGTGGGAAATGACCCTGAAAATTTCTGGTATTGTGTTTTTCTTGATGGACATTTTGATATTGTTAAAGCAAAAGATTTTACATCTGTTGGGTCATGTTGTCCAGAAGGTTGGTTTTCTAATCCAAATGGGAAAGCAATTATAGAGCCATCTCATCTAAAGTGAAGAAATATAATAATCAATTGTCCTTTTTAACCCTTCTTGAAGAGAAATTTTTGGTTGCCATGAAATCAATTTTTTTGCAACTTTTATGTCAGGTTTTCTTTTTCTTGGGTCATCTGGTAATGGAGGCAAATATTTAATCCCAAGTTTTTTGCCAATAATTTTCTCTATCTTTTCAGCAAGTTCAATTATTGTAAACTCTTCGGGATTTCCAAGATTGATAGGTAAATTATATTCTACTTCAAGAACTTTTATAATTCCCTCTATTAAATCCTCAATGTAACAGAAACTCCTTGTCTGCTTCCCATCTCCGTAAATTGGCAATGGTTTATTATTTAGAGCATTATATATAAAGTTTGGAATCACTCTTCCATCATTAAGTCTCATTCTCGGTCCATATGTATTAAAAATTCTTATTATTTTTGTATTTAATTTGAATTTTCTATGATATGCCATTGTTATTGCCTCTCCATATCTTTTACCTTCATCATAAACACTTCTTATTCCTATTGGGTTTACATTTCCCCAGTATTCTTCATTCTGCACAGGTATAAGTGGATCTCCATAAACTTCTGATGTTGAAGCAAATAAAAAAACAGAATTTGATTTTAAAGCAATCTTTAGCATTTTTTCTGTTCCTATTGAATTTACCCTTAATGTCTCAATTGGATATTTTATATAATCAGAAGGGGAAGCAGGACTTGCAAAATGTAAAACATAATCAAATTTTTCATCAATCTCATTTTCATCTAACTCTGTAATATCTTTTTCAATTAAAATAAAATTTTTATTTCCTATCAGATTTTTTATGTTGTTTCTGTCAGAGGTTATGAAATTATCAATACAGAACACTATATCTCCATTATTTACAAAAAAATCACACAGATAACTTCCTATAAATCCACCTCCGCCACTTATTAAAATTTTCCTATTCAATTTTCCTCCCAATCCCTTTATAAATAAAACCAATTGATTTTAAATTTTTATAATCAAGAAAATTTCTACCATCAATTATATATGGCATCCTCATCAATCCTTTTATTTTTTTGAAATCAAGTTTCTTGAAAATTTCCCATTCTGTTAAGAAAATTAGAAGATGGGAATCATTTGCAACTTCATAGGGGTCATAGGAATAAAAAATATCTGGAAAAATTTTCTTCATATTTTCAATTGCTTTTGGATCACAACATTTTAAATTTGAATTTTCTTTCTTTAAAAGATCAATTATCTCAATTGCAGGAGATTCTCTAATGTCATCTGTTTCTGGTTTAAATGAAAGTCCAAATATCCCTATATTTTTATCTTTCAAATTCCATAATAATTCCTTTGCTTTTTTGATAATAAGTAATCTCTGCTGGGTATTTATTTTCTGAACTTCTTTTAAGAGATTAAATTGATAACCAAGTTCTTCTGCTATATGAATAAATGCTGATACATCTTTAGGCAAACAACTACCTCCATACCCAATACCGGCCTTCAAAAACTCCTTTCCTATTCTTTTATCAAGTCCCATTGCCTCTGCAACAACTTCTATATCAGCACCAACTTTTTCACATATATTGGCAATTCCATTTATATAAGAAATTTTTAAGGCAAGGAATGAATTTGAAGCATGTTTTATAAGTTCTGCACTTTTAACATCTGTAAAAATTTTAGGACAGTTTATAGGAGCATATATTTCTTCAAATATTTTCTTTGCTCTTTCACTTTCAATCCCTATAACAATTCTATCAGGAGAAAAAAAATCATTTATTGCATTCCCTTCTCTCAAAAATTCTGGATTTGCTGCAACATCAAATTCAATACCTGTTGGAGAAAGCAATTGGAGTGTTTTTTTAACCCATTCGCTCGTTAATACCGGAACAGTACTTTTTTCAACAATCAATCTATAGATTTTCCTCTCATTAGTTTTTTCTGCTATTTTTTTTAAGGAATTGGCAATCTCAACAGTAACATTTTCAACATAAGAAAGGTCTGCTTTACCTTCAGAAGTAGATGGAGTCCCAACTGCTATAAATATAATTTCAGAATTTTCAACAACATGATATATTGAGTCAGTGAAACTTAAAAGCCCTTTATCTACACCCTCTTTTACTATATCCTCAAGATTGGGTTCATAAAATGGAATTATAAATTTTTTAATCTTTTCTATTTTTTCAATATCATTATCACAACAAATTACCTTATTTCCGAGTTTGGAAAAGCAAGCAGAAGTTACAAGTCCAACATGACCTGCGCCAATTACTCCTATATTTCTCATTTTTTACAGACCTCCTTTATTACTGATATATTTTTACTCACCCAGTTTATTAAATTTTCAATTCCATTTTTTTTCTCCATTTTAATTTTCCATTTTGTCATATTTTTAAACTTATCATTATTACTTATGAAAACTTTCTGGTCACCAGGCCTCCATTCAAAAAATCCAATTTTAATCCTTCTATTTAATCTTTTTTCAAGGAATTCAATAAATTCAATAAGAGAAAAAGTATTTTTATAACCCCCACCAATATTAAAAATTTCGCCCTTACATTTTTCTATATTTTTCACCGCAAGTTTATAGGCATTTATTAAATCACTTACCTCAAGAATATCCCTCACTTGTTTACCATCTCCATATATATTTATTTTCTCATTTAAAATTGCCTTTATGACAAAATGAGCAACCCATCCCTGGTCTTCATTTCCATACTGAAAAGGACCGTAAATACATGACTGCCTAAAAACTACACTTTTAATTCCATAAATTCTATAATAATCTCTTACATATTGATCCGCAGTTCCTTTAGAACATCCATATGGAGAATGAAAATCAATATTTTCATTTTCATCTATTCCATTTTTTCTATCAACTAAATAATATCTTTTTTTACTTTCTTTTATTTTAAGATGAATTAATTCTCCATATACCTTATTTGTAGAACTGAAGATTAAAATTGAATCAGGGCAGTTTTTCTTAATTGTTTCAAGGAGATAAAGAGTCCCTGTCGCATTTATTTCAAAATCTTCAATGGGATTTTCAACTGATTTAGTCACGGCTACCTGTGCTGCAAGGTGATATATTTCATCAAAATCTTTAACAACTTCTTTCAATTTTTTGTAATCTCTAATATCACCTTTTATGAATTCAAAATTTTGAAATTTAAGGGAGTGCAAATATTCAATATTTTTTTCAACACCTTTTCTTGAGAGGTTATCATATACAACTACATAATTCCCATTTTTTTTTAATAAATTTAACGCAAGATTTGTCCCTATAAAACCTGCACCACCTGTGATAAGAATTTTTTTCATTAATTTAAGTTTATATCTTTTCTTATCTCCTGTCAATCAAACCCACTTTCCAAATCCCTTGCCTCTCAACAAATCCCAAATCCCACCTACGAGGTGGGCTAAAAGGGGGGAAGTTTGGAATTGTTGGCAGGAATTACTGCTATCCCTTCTATTTCTACAAGCCAGCCAGGTCTACAAACATTTGCTTTTGCAATTATCATAGGGGTTCTATTAAATCTTTCCCTCAATTTATTTTCAACAATATAAAAATCAGATAGGTCTCTAACATAAACAGTAAATATCATAATATCATCCAATTTTGCATTTTCATTTTTTAATAAGGCCTCTATATTTGTTAAGGTCCTTTCAATTTGTAATTCAATATTGCCTGGATATAGAATTTCTCCTTTATTATTTATACTCGCTGTGCCTGAAATTAATATATGCTTTCTATCAGAATAAGAAATAGAAACACCTCTTTCAAAAGTAACTCCATAAAGATATGTGGGACTCAAATATTCAGGTGCTGACAGAAATTTAATCTGGTTTTTTTCAATCCCATAAATTGAGTATGCATCAAGTAAAACTTTTGCCCTTAGATCAAAATAAGAACCCTCTACTCCTGTGCTTGCAATATAATGAGTTTTTTCTGTTAAACCATTTTCTCCATAAATTTCTCTTCTTGCAGAAACAAATTCTTTATAATTTGTGTCTATATTCTGAATAAAAAACCATGTCCTGATCGCATTTTCAGAAAGGGTCATATTGTTTTCTTTTAAAATTTCAATATATTTCTCAATAACCTTCCTTGTCTGCTGGTAAACAGATTCAGTTTCAGGATATATAATACCTGTTGTCCAGTTATGAATAATCCCATTTCTTTTCAATGATAATGTATTATTTTTAAAAGATTTTTCAATTTTTTTGTCATTTATATGGTATGCTAATAAAGAGACCCTTGACGGAAAAGAGGGTGGTTGATTCACAAAGGAAATTGAAGTGAGATTTGAGAATTTAAGTTCTTTCAAATATTTTTCCTGATTATATAAATCACTGCAAAAAAATCTTTTAAAAACAGATGTCTCTTCTCCAATTCCAATTGATTTCAAGGTTTCTAAATATGCTCTCTGTAACCAGTCTAATTGAACTTCAAATTTTTCCATCTTACATGGTATAAATGTAAAAAAATATTCTTCGGTTCCAGAAAGCCCTTTGAATGTTGACCAGGTTACATTTACAGGAATATCATTAAACTCAATTTTATTTTTTTTCATTTAAATCACCTCTATACTTAAAGCAGGAAGAAAACCAGAAGAGATCTTCTGGCCTTTTTCTGTCTCTCTAAATACTTCAATTATCATATTTTCCTTAAATCCCTTCTTTATTTTTTTATCAACATTTATATAAAAACTTACATTATCCCCTTCAATCTCAACATCAGAAATTGTAATTCCATCGGATGGATCTTTTAATTCAAATTTAATTTTCTCGTTTTCTTTATATCCTCTAATCTTACCTGTAATTTTAAAATTTTCACCCGAAGGAATTTTAATTACTCCATTTTCATTGTCTAATGTGATTGTAAGAGATTGAAATTGCCTTCTAATAAAGACAAACAATACATCTGAGGGGACAAGATGTAAATAAGCAAATGCCTGCATCATCTCATCACATGGAATTGCTTTCTTCTCAACAATTTTACCATTTATCTCTGCTTTCCCAAAAATTTCAATAGGGAAGAATTTATTTTGAGGGAAAGAGAGATCAGCAGTTATAGTTAAAGATAGTTTATTTTTCCCTTCTGGAATCTTGTTGCCATTGATTTTTAATCCTTTTATATCATCTTTTAAATAAACTTCTATCTCTCCATTAAATCCATCTTTCCTAATCACATAAATATCAAATGGGATTGTTCCCCCTCTTGGAATATTTAATGAAGATGGATAAACAAAAATGTTAAAATCTGGCTTTGCTTCACTGACCCTCATTCTATATATATATTCACTCCCACCATTTTGCTGTATATCAAAAATTTTGAGGTAGTATATTCCATCTTCAGGAATTTCATAATAAATATAAGAGTCAGAATGATGGGTTATTAAATCAAAACTTTTGTCAATATAATCATCATTTGAAATCAATAATTTTCCATTTTTATCAAGAATGCATATATATGTATCACACGGATAACCAAGTCGCCTACTATAAACATCCACAGCAATTTTAAATCCCTTTTTACATCTTAACTTATAAATATCAATATCTCCTTTTTTTGAAATTATACCATTTATAACTATTGGTAAGTTTATTTCATTTGCCTCTTTTAATGTATCATTTGGTTCTTTTTCAAAAAATTCAGGTAGGTCATCAATCATATATAAAATTGTATTTGTTGATATTCCATTAAAGTTAAAATCTTTCTTATAAACTCCATTTTCTTCATATTTAGTATCAAGTTCAATTTTTTTTGTTGGTAAATTCCATCCATATATTGAAACAATCGTTTTTTTATACTTTTCTCCACCTGCAGGAAATATATGGGTTATATATGGTTTTTCTCCTATAAATAACCGATAAACAAAATCCTCCCTCCCACGATATAAAGCATCTCTTATTTCTACTTCATATACTCCATCTTCCTCAACTTCATAAAATACTACTGGGTCTGGATTGAAATAATACTCGTCAGAATAAATTATCTCCTCTCCTTTTTGATTATAAATTATCAAAACAGGTTGAAACCATCCAGGAACAGCATCTGCCATAAATGGAATAATTTCTCTCCCTTTAACTTCAAAAACAAGTTTTTGCCCCTTTTTTGCTTTAAATTTAAATCTATCAATATCTCCGGCCATAATCTGCCCATTTATAACTATAGGCGTTTCAAAAATTTCATCTTTTTTAAAAATTGTATTTAATATTGGGAAGATTGGAATATCATCTTTTTCCTTTACTTCAGGGAACTCACTTATATAAAAATTTAATGGATTTGTCATTCCTAAAGCAGTTATCAATCTTAATTGATAAATTCCCGGCTTTGCATTTTCTAATATTTTTCCCCTTATTATTACTTTTTCTTGGATTGAGTTTTTAATTTGCTCTCTTCTAAATGGAGTGAGAAAAATTTCAATAATTTTTTTTAATTCTTCATCTGTTTTCTCTTCAAAATTTTTCAGTAAAGGATGGTCAGGTAGTTTATATTTTTCTTCGTCATCCTCATTTTTCTTTTCAATATTCTTTTTTCTTCCATATCTCTTTTCAAAAACTGTTCTTAGTTCTTTAATAAGAGCCTTTTTTTCCATAGTATTCAATTTAGGAACACGAATAACTTCTTCTATTTTTATGTCTGGAGTTGAAAAGTACGCTTCTTTTACTCCCCTCAAATTCTGTCCTCCTACAATTATCTCAAATGAAGTTCCTATTTGTGCACCAGCAGGGTAAACATATCCAATTGATGGCTCATTTATCATCTTCTGGGCAATTAAAAACTTTGTAAATAATAAGGAAAATATAAAAATTTTTTTATTCATTCATTATCTCCTTTAAAATTCCTTTTTTTTCTCCTTTTTCAATAGGTGGTAAAATTCTTATATTTTCTCCAAATTTCTCAGGGAAACAAGTTTCAGGGTCAATTCCAAGAAGATAATATATACTTCCAAGTAAATCCTTTGGATAAACAGGTCTATCTATAACCTTTTCACCCTTTTCATCAGTTGCACCAACAACACATCCACCTTTAAATCCACCACCTGCAACAAGAACAGAGAAACAATTACCAAAATGATGCCTTCCTCCATTCCATGGTGGTTCCCATGAAATTTTAGGAGTCCTTCCAAATTCTCCACCTACCCAGATAATTGTTTTATCAAGAAGTCCTCTATTTGAAAGGTCATTAATTAAAGCAGAAAGTCCAGCATCAAGTTCAGGTAGTTTCTGTCTCATCTTTTGAAAATGATTACTGTGAGTATCCCAACCAGGATAATTTATTGTTACATAAACAACCCCTTTTTCTACCAATCTTCTTGCAACAAGACATGATTGTCCAAATTTATTTTTCCCATACATATTTCTTATCTCTTCTGGTTCTTCACTTAAGTCAAAAACTTTTGCAATTTCTCCTTCAATCATCTCATATGCTTTTTCTCTACATATATCAAAAATTTCAAAATCCTTACACCATGGAAAAAATTTCCCAAGCATATCTATTGAATGGACAAGTTCTTTTCTGTACATTTTTCTTTTCTCACTCACTCCTTCAAGAACAATTCCTTCAACTGCAAATGGGGTTTTACTTGGGTCTCCTCCTGTGACAAATGGTCCATATTTTGAACCAAGGAAGCCACATTCTGAAAATCTACCAAGAGGAGTTGTCAGAACTATATAAGGAGGTAAAATTCCTTTATATCCATAATCATATCCTTTGAAAAGAGAAACTACTGCTCCTATTGCTGGATAAACAAGTCGCTCATCAGAGGAATGTCCTGTTTGCATAAGATATGATGCTGTTTCATGTGCATTTATCCCATGTGTCATACTTCTTATTATTGAATATTTATCAGCAATTTTTGCCAGATTTACAAGTAATTCATTAATTTCAATTCCAGGCACATTTGTTGGAATTGATTTAAAAGGACCTGTATAATCATAGCCTGCATTTGGTTTTGGGTCAAATGTATCAAGATGAGATGGACCTCCCCATAACCATATTTGAATAACAGATTTTGCTTTTGGTTTTATATTTGATTCTGCAAACAGAAAATTTCCTTTTCTATTTTTTAAAAAATCGCTTAAATCGCTTAAATAAAGAGTAATTAAAAGAGTAATTATGGTTTTAATACTTATCTTTAAAAATTCTCTTCTATTCATATCTTTACCCCTAATGTTTATATAAAAATTCTTTACTGTTTATTATAGCCCATACGATATCTTCAACTGCCTGATTGAAATTTATTTTATTAAAATAATTTTCAAGAATTTCAATTTCATAATCTGCTGGATATCTTGAGAGCAAAGAGAGATAAATATCTTCAATTATTTTTTTCCTATTCTGTTTTGAAGACATTATAATTTTTCTTATATATGGACTTGACTGAATCCTTTTAAATATAAAAGATGAATTCAATAAATATCTCAATTGTTCCTCGTTTATTTTATTATTTCTCTCAGATTCATAGCCAGTATCTCTTGGAGGCCTTCCAAATAATTCAAGAAATTCACCTGTTATTGTTCCATCATAAAGAAGAATATTTTTTCTATCAGGTGGAATAATCGTGTAGGGTTCTGGAACCAAACTTATGTATTCAACCCCCTTTTGTGTAATTTTACATAATATATCAAGTAAAACTTCTGCTTCAAGCCTTCTAGGAGGATAATATGCAAAATATTTTTCAATATCAGTATTTTTGCTCTGAGGTATAAACGATTGTTGATATGTTCTTGAATTTAATATTAAACGATAAATATGCTTTATATCATACTTTGCTTTTACAAACTCTTTTTCAAGATAACTTAAAAGTTCTGGAATTGAAGGTTTATTATCATCCCTTATATCATCAACTTCATGGATTATTCCTCTTCCAAATAGCCATGACCAGATTCTATTAACTATATTTTTTGAAAAATACGGATTTCTCTCATTTATGAGCCAGTCAGCAAAAATAATTCTCGGGTCTTTATCAGGAGAAATTTTTACTTTTGTTCCATCAGGTAATACTGCTTCAATTGTTTCATTATTTTCGGGATTAAAATAAACTATCTCTTCCTTCCATTCAAGTGTCTTTTTATATGATATTTTTGAAAAGAACTTACTTAAATTTTTTCTTATATCTTCAGGTAATTTCTCATATCTTACTCCCATAAATGTGAGACATACCGCTGATGCAATTGATTCAGGTGTTCTTCCCTGAACTGCTCTGTAAAAATTAACTTCTGGATTTCTAAAATTACTCCCACTTGAAGTTAAAATTTCTCTTACAAATTTATCATATGGCTTATTTTCCTTTAAAGATTGTAATACCCAGTTATAATATGCCTGAGCCCCATTTGGCCATAGATTAATTGGAAATTCAGATTTTATTCTCAATATATCACAGAATTTCATTGATAAATATTCGGCAAATTCTCTACTACTAAGTAATTTATCAATTAAAACTTTTCTCTTTTCTGGATTATTATCATTTATAAAATTTTTCACTTCCTCTGGTTCAGGAATAGTTCCAACTGTATCAAGGTAAACCCTTCTTATAAAAACATAATCTGAGCATTGAAAAGCAGGAGAAATTCCAAGTTTTTTTAAATTTGAAAATACATATTTATCAATTTCATTCTCAGGTATTGACCATTCTTTTTTCTCATAAATTTCATTTAAATTCTCGCTACAGAAAATTTTTATAGAACCTACTACACTTATAACTATCAGTAAAACGAATTTTAAGTTTTTCATTTCCGGCTCCTATTTATTAGACCATTTTTTTTAAAAAAAGTTTAGTCAGAAAATTTAAACCTCATATTTCACTTTTCAATAACTTCTCAGTATATGGATGGGATGGATTTTTTAATATCTCTTCAGTTCTCCCTAATTCAACAATTTCTCCTTTAAACATTACAGCAATCCTATCGGCAATAAATCTCAAAATTTTTAGATTATGGGTGATAAAAAGATATGTTAAATTAAATTTCTCTTTTAAATCAATAAAAAGGTTTAAAATTTGTCCCTGAACTGAAACATCAAGATTTGAAGTGGGTTCATCACAAACAATAAATTCAGGATTTGTTGATAATGCTCTTGCTATTGCTATCCTCTGCCTTTCTCCACCACTGAATTGATGGGGATAATCATAAAACCTTTCTTTTTTTATTCCAACAAGATTTAATATTTCTATTGCTTTTTCAGTCTTTTCCTTTTTATTCCCATCAATTCCTTCCATTACAGCATATCCACATCTTATTCTGGGATTTAATGATTTATAAGGATCCTGAAAAATAATCTGAAAATTTTTACGATACCTTCTTAAAAATCTTTCTGGAATTTTTGTAATTTCAATATTTTTATAAAATATTTTCCCCTCATCCGGCTCAATCAATCTTATAAGAACTTTTCCAAGTGTTGTCTTACCTGAACCACTTTCACCAACAACTCCAAAAACTTCTCCTTTAAAAATCTCAATGTTTATATTCTTTAAAGCAATTATTTTTTCTTTTTTAAATTCAGTCCTTATTTCATACTCTTTTTTCAACTCCTCAACTTTCCACAATATTTCCATATTTAAAACACTTCACAATTCTATTTTCAAAAAATATTTTCCCTGGTTTTTGCTCTTCACATATTTTCATTTTATAATCACATCTTTGAGAAAAAGGGCAACCAGCAGGTAAATTTTTAAAAAATGGGACCTCTCCTTCAATTGTTTTTATTCTTTCTCCTTTTTTATATCTTTGAGGAAGACACTCAATCAGTTTTTTTGTATATGGATGAAGTGGATTTTCATATATCTCTTTTGACTTTCCAATTTCAACAATTGTACCTCCATACATAACAATAATTCTATCAGATATGTGATTTGCAAGTGAGATATCATGTGTTACAAACAAAATTGAAAGATTATGGTTAGTTACAAGGTTTTTAAGAAGATTTATTATACTGAAAGCAGTGGTCACATCTAAAGCAGTTGTAGGTTCATCAGCAAGAAGTAAAGATGGACCATTTATTAGTGCTATTGCTATCATTGCTCTCTGTTGCATTCCTCCACTTAATTGATGTGGATATTGATAATAAGTAGTTATAGGGAGCCCCATCTCTTTCAAAATTTTTATAACCATCTCTTTCTTCTCCCTCTTTTTTATATTACCTTCTATTGCTTCCTCTATTTGATTTCCAATCGTAAAAAGTGGATTTAAATATGAAGACGGTTCCTGAAAAATCATCCCGATTTTTTTTCCTCTTATTCTATTCATCTCTTTTTCTTTTAAATCTTTCAACTTCATTCCTTCAAAAATTATATCTCCATTTAAAATTTTTAGATTTTTTGGTAATAATCTGATAATAGTTCTCAATGTCATACTTTTTCCACATCCACTTTCTCCAACAATAGATATAATTTCGTTTTTTTTTACATCAAAACTTATATCCCTTAAAATTTCCAATTCTTCATTTCCAACAGAGATATTTTCCACTATTAAAATTTCTTCCATTTTACCAATTTTTTGGGTCAAGCACATCTCTTAAACCATCGCCTAAAAAATTAAACGAAATTATTGTTAAAAAAATGAAAAAACCAGATATTAACATCCATGGAGCAGTTGACAAAATCCTTAAATTTCCAATACAAACAGAAAGCATATTCCCCCAACTTGGATATGGCTCCTGAATTCCCAATCCAAGTAAACTTAAAGTTGACTCTCCCAAAATATATCCCGGAATAGAAAGAGTTATTGCTGTAATTGAATAGGAAAATGTATTTGGTATTATATGTTTAAAAATTATTTTAAAAGTTGATAACCCAAGTGCTTTGGCTGCAAGGACATATTCTTCTTCCTTTATTGATAAAACCATGCCCCTTATAATTCTTGCAAGACCAGCCCAGCCAATAAAACTCAATATGACAACTATTAAAAGATAAACTTGAAACGATGAAAGGTTAATTGGGAAGGCGGCTCTTAAAGAAAGCATTAGATAAAAAGAAGGGAATACCATAAAAATTTCAACTATCCGCATTATAATATTATCTATTTTCCCACCAAAATATCCTGAAATACCTCCTATTAAAAAACCCAAAAAAAATGAGGTTAAAACACCCAATATTCCTATTGAAAGAGAAATTCTTGCACCATAAACTATTCTTGAAAATATATCCCTTCCATGCATATCTGTACCAAAAAGAAAAATTTTGCCTTCTTTTGTTCCAAATAAATACCTATCAGAGTAAAATAAACCCAAAATTTTTCTTCTTTCTCCTTTTACAAAAAAATAAATGGGACAAATTTTTTCTGTTAAAATTTCATATTGATTTAAGGCTGGATTTATAAGTTTATACTCATATACAAAGGGTCTTAAATGGAATTTTTTATTTTTATCAAAAAAATGGACCTTAGTTGGAGGACATAGAGGATAATTTCTGAACTGTTTATTGAAAGGATAAGGGGCTATAAAATCGGCAGTTATTGCAAGAAAATAAAGGAAGAGAATTATCCAAAATGAAATAAATGCTATTAAATTTTTCTTTCTTAATTTATTCAGAATACCTTTCATCTTAACCTCACTCTTGGGTCAACTAAGGCAAGTAAAATATCGGAAAATAGATTACCAAAAATAAGTAAAATCCCTCCTATTAAAAGTGAAGCCATAACAAGATATAAATCATAAGAAAGCACTCCTTCAAGGATTAACCTACCCATTCCTGGCCATCCAGTTATAATTTCAACAAGCCCTGCTCCACTTAAAATTCCTGATAATTCATATCC
>Ga0272449_1000898_pt1 | contig 33022 bp, 29 predicted proteins | sample YNPCB0241_FD_198679 | JGI IMG/M metagenome (GOLD analysis project Ga0272449, IMG submission 198679) | Hot spring sediment microbial communities from Yellowstone National Park, WY, United States - YNP-CB-024-1 | ecosystem: Environmental > Aquatic > Thermal springs > Hot (42-90C) > Sediment... | reverse complement strand
GAAGATATCGCTTGACCAGCGCGCTGGAGTCTAGGTAAATCCTCAATTTCTAGCCCGTCTCATCGCAGCTATTATAGCGGCCGATGAACCGGGGGCCTTGGGCCTTAGTTGCTTAACTTGGGAGCCTGAAGGCAGTTCTTCAAGCTTCTCGTCAAAAACCATGAGAATGTCCTCCATCTCAGCCCCATAAGCTATGTCCTCTAACGCATGCTCTACAGACCTGCTTAACTCCCCCCTCGTGAGAGTTGTTGCGAGGGCTTCCTTAAGCTTAGAGTCGATGTAGGCGGTGATTTTTGACCGCATATCGTATTAACGTCTAGACGTCTAATACATAAATTTTACCTAATGCCCTGAGCTGGCCATGAAGGGATGCTTATTACAAACTTTACTTCCTTCTCGAGTAAATGGTGAAAAACTTGGATGTTGTGGTCCTGGGGGATGCCTCTCGCTCAGCCCGTTAGCTATCAGCTGGAGGAATAAGTGTAGGCTGTCCCCAGACCTGTAGCGCTCGACCAGCTCCCTGACCGTCCCCGCGCCAGAGGCCTCCAACACCATTTTCAGCACCTTTGCTAAATGCTACTGCCGCCTCCTAGCAAAGAAGCCCTACCCCAAGTAATCTAAATAACCTAGACGCAATCCTCCTCTAGGACCACGGGGCCCAAATAAATATGGCGGCTGAGCGCGAGGAGGGCCCGTAGCTCAGCATGGACAGAGCGCCGGCCTTCTAAGTCGGAGGTCGCGGGTTCGAGTCCCGCCGGGCCCGCATTTGGGGGACAGATTCCCCCCAAAACCCTAGTAGGTTAAGTGAAGAGGCTCTGTAGATGTATTTAAGAGGTGTGCGGAGTTTGTGGTTGGCGTCCGATTAGTGTGGGGCTTTTCAGTCGCTTAAGATCGGGCTAGTGGAGAGGGATCATTTGCCCTTGAACTCTGGCCTCCTCTTGGAGAGGAATGCCGAGACTCCCTCGATTAGGTCTTGAGTGTTGAATAGTTCTCCGAAGAGGAGCTTCTCCATAGCTAGTCCCTCTCGTATGTGGGTCTCTTGGGCGCTCCGTAGGGCGAGCTTGGCGGCGCGGAGGGCGAGAGGTGGCTTCTCTGCGAGCTTTAGTGCGTAGGCTTTCACTTCGTTGTCGAAGCTCTCCTTCGGTATCGTAATGTTCACTAGGCCTATTCTATGGGCCTCCTCCGCCTTGACCCTCTCGCCCGTCAATATCATTTCTGAAGCCTTAGCGGGGCCCACGAGTCTGACGAGCCTCTGCGTGCCTCCTCCCCCGGGGATCATCCCGAGATTTATCTCGGGGAGTCCAAGCTCAGACCTGTCTGAGGCGATCCTCAAGTCGCATGCGAGTGCCAGCTCAAGCCCGCCTCCGAGGGCATATCCGTCTATCGCGGCTATGACTGGCTTTTGGCAAGACTCGATTGTATGGGCTGCGCAGTGGAACTTTTCTGATATTTCCCTAGCCTTGGCGGCCTTGTCCTCCTCTCCTGCGAGGAGGTCTTTGAACATTGTTATGTCTGCTCCGGCTGAGAATGCGCGGCCGCCCAAGCCCTTTAGTACTATCACCCGTATCGCGGAGTCCTTGTCCAGCTCCCTCACAGCGGTCTCGATCTCCTCCAGCATCTTGAGGGTGAGGGTGTTTAGCCTGTGAGGCCTGTTGAGCATTATCCACCCGATGGGCGTCTCTCTCACGATCGATATCTCCCCGATCTCGCCGCGGTTTGGCGGCGTCTTCTGGAGCTCTAGCAATATGGGGGAGGGCGCGTATGCTGGTCCAAGCTCCTTCTCGTATATTCTTAGTGCCTCCCGGATCCTCGTAGAGTCGAGGTTCTCCAAGTATTGGAATATTGGTTTAGAGAGATTGAGGCCTAGTCTGAGCGCTGTCTCCACATCCTCGCGGCTCACGACGCCATCATCTATGAGTCTCGCCGCCTCGTTCAGGACTGGGGCTACGAGTAGTGCCGGGTCGACGCTTGCTCCGAGGCTAGGGCTGATCTTCGGCCTCTCGTAGATCTTCCCACTGTAGCTGTAGAAGCCCCTCTGCGCTTTGGCGCCTATCTCTCCCCTCAAAACCTTCTCTTCCACGATCCTGACTATCTTTAATGTGGGGTCTCGGGCGCTGATCACTCTCATTATCCCGAGGAGAATGTCTAGTCCCACATAGTCCGCGAGCTCAAAGGCGCCCATAGGGAACCCGAGCCTGTAGATCATGGCTGAGTCTATCGCCTCCACGGAGTACCGGCCCGTCTCGACTAGGTGTGAGGCGGCTTCAAGCATCCGCACCATTACGCGGTTCACGATGAAGCCCGGCACATCCTTTCGGACTATGACAGGGCTCTTCCCCAGCCTCTTCGCCAGCGAGATAGCGGCCTCTCGGGCCTCATGGCTGGTCTCTCTGCCCACAATTATCTCTACGAGCTCGTTGAGCTGTGGAGGGTTGAAGAAGTGCATGCCCAGGAATCGGTCGGGCCTAGATAGCGCTGAGGCTAGCTCGTTGATTGGGATGGAGCTGGTGTTTGAGGCTATCAGGGCAGCTTTAGGGGCCGAGTGATCAACTCTCCTTAAGACTTCTTTCTTTACGCTTACGTCCTCGAAGACGGCTTCGATCACGATGTCGGATTCTGAGACCGCCTCCTCGAGAGAAGTTGTCAGCCTTATCCTACCCAGAACCTCGTCGATCTCATCCACCCTGATCAGGCCCTTCTCCGCCAGCTTCCCGAGGCTCCACCTGATCCTCTCAAGGGCCCTCGCCAGAATCTCCTCCGAGACATCTGTCAAGATAGCTTTGAAGCCTTTGAGGGCTGCAACTTGGGCGATCCCGTGGCCCATTGTTCCTGCGCCTATCACCGCTATCTGCTCTACGTCTTTCCCAGCCATTCAACGCCTGCTGAGGCCTCCGTGCTAAAAGGTTTTGCGAGAGGCGCTCCGAAGGGCCGGACACCGGCATATTGATGGATCGAGCCCCCCGTCGATTAACGGCTCCTCCTTCGCGAGATGTGCACGTGTATAGAGTTTCTGGACCCCCGAGATGACGAATTGGGACTCCGTTAGCCATGGCCGCGGAAGATGTGTCTACTGAGAGAAGGTGTCTTTGGCCTTGGTTAAGTTAGATTGGGCGTTGCTGCGGTCAGTCCTCGGGTAGGGTCTGTCCTGTGTGCTCGGTTGCCTCTACGGGTATGAGGGCGTAGGTGTAGTAGTTCTCGGGCTCTCTTCGCTCGACCACGAGCCTCACCCGTGCCCCCATGCGAATCTCCGTCACGTCGCGAGCCTTTATCAAGGCCAGGACGCTGACCTGCTCGGGGAACCGCGCGACACCGACGATATAGTCGTCGTAGTGGAGGAAGCTTGCCGGCTTCGAGTAAACCTTGGTGAAGGTGAGTAGCTCACCCTCTCCGCTTATCCTTAGCCACGCGGTGCCTTTGCCGCATCTGGAGCAAGTGGGCTGGGGCGGGAAGTACTTTAAGCCGCAGTTCTCGCATCTTGTGTAAAGAACCTCCCCCCTCGCCAGCCCGTCGAAGAACTCCTTGAGGCTCTTCACGGGGATCAGGTATCTCAGTCGTAGCTCCCTCTGGCCGAAGTATAGTGGGTCTCCGCTTTTCTCGTCTCTTAACAGGGGAAGCCCAGTCCTCCCCTTCTCCTCCTCCATCGCGGCAAGGTAGGGCCTCAGCATCTCCTCGATCTTGGAGCGGTCAAGTGGCATGACTGATTCACCCCCTACATCGAGTAGACGGTGACGTAAGCGTAGTGGCCGGTCCCGCCCACGTTGTGTGCTATCACAACGCCGTTCTTTATGTCGGCCTGTCGCCCGGGATCGGCCTCCCTCCGAAGCTGCTTCACCGCCTCTACAGCCATCGCTACACCCGTGGCGCCTATGGGGTGGCCCTTGGCCTTCAGTCCTCCGTCTATGTTCACGGGGACCAGGCCGCCGATGTAGGTTTGGCGTTCCTTTGCCAGCATGAAGCCCTCCCCTCTACGTGCGAAGCCAAGGTCCTCGTATGCTATGATCTCCGCTATGGTGAAGCAATCGTGGACGAGGGCCGCGTCGACCTGCCTTAGAGGCCGCGCGGGGTCTATCCCGGCTCTCCTGTAGGCCTCCTCAGCCGCCCGCCTAACGGCGAGAAAGCCTAGGAAGTCGTCACGCCTCGTGATGCTCGAGGGCCCTGTTGCGGAGCCTATGGCCCGGATCCACGTGGGCGAGTCTGTGAGCGACCGGGCGACGCGTTCGGAGACCAAGACCACCGCGGCGGAGCCGTCTGATATGGGCGAGCAGTGGAGTAGCCTGAGGGGCCAAGCCACGTATCTCGAGCGCATCACGTCCTCAATCTTCACAGGCTCCCTGAACTGGGCGTAGGGGTTGAGAGACCCGTAATAGTGGTTCTTCACAGAGATCTCCGAGAGGTCCTCCTCTGTCGCGCCGTACTTGTTCATGTACGCTGTGGCGTACATGGCGTAGTAGCCGGGGAATGTGAGGCCGAAGTTCTCGAACTCCCAGAAATAGTTCCCGGCCCTCCCTAAGTACTCCACGACGTTAGGGATCGGGGACTCGTACATCCTCTCAACCCCGATAGCCATCGCGACATCCGCCCCGCCTGCAGCCACCACATCGGCGGCGACCTTGACTGCCGCGCTACCCGAGGCACATGCGGCCTCGACCCTCATGGATCCGGCCCTCTCGAGGCCTAGATACTCGGAGACGACTACCGCTGGGAGAGACTCGGAGCTCCAGCCACCCATGCTCCCAACCGCTAGGAACTCCACATCCTCGGGATCAAGACCCGCGTCGCTGAGGGCCATGCGGCCTGCCTCGGAGGCAAGCTCCTGGAGCGTCGTGTCGCTCCTCCTCCCGAATCTAGTGATACCGACCCCAACTACTGCCACATGTCCCACGAGGATAGATACGCATCCTCGGGGTAATATCTTTCACTATCTACCTGCGGCTGGTATAGATCCCAAAGCCGAAACCCTTCCCGGAGAGATAGCTAACTAACTCTCAGGCGCAGGACCCTAATCCTCGGCCGTAGCCCTTGCCGAAAGATTAGCCACAGATGTGGCCGTGACCGCGTTATCAGCAAATCCCTCGCTGATGAGGCGTTGCAGACGTATTTTGGGGTTTAGGCTTCTGCAAAGCCTTAAATGCTTTTATGGACCCGCGGGGATGTGTGCCCCTCCATGCCCTATCTTTGTCTCGGAAGCTCCGGGCTTAAGGTGTCGAGGATATGTCTAGGGACCATGTCGTTTGGGGATCCGAGCCTCCAGACCTACGGGAGCGGCGGCTGGGTCGTCGGGAGGGATGAGTCGCTAAAGGTGCTGAACAGGGCCTGGGATCTGGGGATAAACTTCTACGACACGGCAAACGTGTACTCGAGGGGTAAGTCCGAGGAGATTCTCGGAGAGTTTCTCGAGGGGAGGAGGGATGAGGCCGTCGTCGCCACGAAGGTCTTCTTCCCCGTAAGCGATAAGCCCAACGACCGTGGCCTCTCGAGGAAGCACATAATGAGGCAGATAGACGCGTCCCTCCGAAGGCTCAGGACCGACTACGTCGATCTCTACCAGACCCACAGGTGGGACCCTGAGACGCCGATCGAGGAGACACTCTCCACCCTGACTCTCTTGGTTCAGCAGGGTAAGGTGAGATATCTGGGCGCATCCGCCATGTGGACCTGGCAGCTCGCCAAGGCATACTTCATAGCCGAGCACAGAGGATACGAGCGGTTTGTGAGCACGCAGACCCCCTACAACCTTCTCTACAGGGAGGAAGAGAGGGAGATGATACCCTTCTGCAGGGCTCACGGCATCGCCTACATGGCGTACAGCCCCACAGCCGCCGGCGTGCTCTCAGAGAGATACCTGAGGGGCGACAGGCTCGAGGTTGAGCCCGACGCGCCGGGCCGCCTCCAACCTGGGGTGGGATACTGGTACGAGACCTACATCAGGCCTCCGGAAAACGCCGAGATAGTAAGGAGAACGATCGAGCTAGCTAGGAGCAAGGATGTGACGCCTAGCCAGATAGCGTTATCCTGGATCCTCCACAAAGATGTCATACCGATAATCGGGACGAGCAAGGTGAGCCACCTAGAGGAGGCCGTGGAGGCGCTGGAGATACGGCTCACAGACAGCGAGATCAGGTACCTCGAAGAGCCCTACAGGCCCAAGCCTGTCCTCCACATAACGCAACCACAAGCATCAAGGTAAGGAGAAGTACCCGTAGGCGGGGACAGCGGGAACATACCCTGAGCCCATACGATATTTTAAGCACAGGGCTAGAGCCACTGGTGGATGGCTGCAAGCTCCCCTGCTGTCCAAGCGGTATCTCTAACAAAGGTTTACGGCGCTGTCAGAGCCGTCGACGAAGTATCGTTCAGTGTCGAGAGAGGCGAGGTTTTCTCTCTTCTTGGCCCGAACGGGGCTGGAAAGACTACGACGGTCGAGATCCTGGAATGCCTGAGGACGCCTACCTCTGGCGACGCCTATGTGATGGGGCTGAGCGTAAGAGACTCCTCGGAGGTTCGTAAGTTGAAGAGAATCATCGGTGTGCTTCCCCAAGAGTTCAACGCTGTAGACAACCTAACGGTCTACGAGAACGTTCTGCTAGCCGCGGCGGCTAAGGGGGCTGGGAGAGATTATAGAGGGCTTGTAGAGAATCTCAGGCTCTGGCCCATAGAGCTTATGCTTTCCTTCATGCAGCAGGTCGCGCAATGCATTCCACTATACTACTTCCACAACGCGCTACGCCACACACTCATCCTGTCCGCACCAGCTCAGGCGCTAGCCTCGATGATTGTTGTAGTCGCAACAGCTACACTCGCGGTCACCACAGCAATCATAGCGGCCAAGTGGAGGGATCTCTAGACTGAAGACACCCGACGCCACCGCGAAAGGTGACGGCCATAAGCCGCCCAGGAAGCCTCGGGCCCCCGTGGAGCGCCGCGAGCCATTTGACGTCGACGCTTATATATCGTCTGCAGGCGTAGACGCGCGGCCCATCCTGGAAGAACTCCGTAGGATTATCAAGTCGTTATTCCCGGAGGCTGAGGAGCGGATAAGCTGGGGCGTCCCCTTCTACTGGTACCGGGGCCCGCTCTGCGGTTATGCGGCATTCAAGACCCACGTCAGCTTCGGTTGTGATGTAATTCCCCAGAGGGTCCGAGCGCGGCTCGAGGGAAAGGGATACAGGGTTGGGAAGAAGACCGTGAGGATCAGGCTAGACCAGAGGGTCCCGGCTCAGGAGATACGTGAGATACTGCTATCCCTTAAGAGGAGCCGTGTTTAGGGGAGGCGTTGCTCGTGCGATAACTCTTTTTATCTCGTGCCGCTCTAGGGGGACATGACGGGCACGCAGCCCTCGGACAGGGGACGGCCGGATGGGGAGAATCGTCAACCTCGCAGGCGTTGAGTCATCAAGCTCCACCCTCCTAAATGACAGAGCCATGGTGGAGGTGAGGCTCGGTGGACACCCTAGGAGCATCGAGATAGGGTATGGCAGGCTCTTCTTCAGGAGGGGCAGGAGCTGGAGCGCGAGCTTCAGACACATAGAGGTGGAAAGCACGCCCCGACGCCCTGACTCGCGGTCGCTGACGCTCGAGATCCCGCTGAGACCTTGCTCTGGGCTCGTGAGGGACGCGGGGCGGATAGACGGAGTGATCTTGGCCCCCTCGGCAAAGATCGATCTGGCGCGGCGCTCGGATGTCTGGGTCATGGTCCTCGCGCCCGTCTCTGTGGCAGCCTCCATCGAGCTCTCAAAGAGGATACTCATGGTCTCTGATCGAGACATCTCAGCACAAGCCACGCTAGGAAGCCAGGACGGATCCCTCTCATGCACCCTCTCAGCCTACGGATCAGGCTTCAGAAACGCGAGGCTGGAGGCCGAGAGGACCATTAAAACGGGCGTATCACCGCATCACGGGCTGGAGACCATAACCGTCCTCGAGGAGGTCATCAAGGTCGATAGCGGCGAGGTGAGACAAGCTAGCTGGACCCCTGTAGAAGGGCCGCCTGAGCAGGTAACGGTGCTTGCGAGAAGCATGCCCTCGGCGGGGGACATCACCCGCATACTCAACGCGCTAGGGTGCCAAGCCAAGAACAACTTCCTACTCGGCCCCAAGCTGGGTAAGAGATACCATGTCGTGGGGGACGGAGAGCCGATACAGTACAGGATGAGGCTAAAAGTCGACCGACCACTTAAGATCGACCTCGCCGATGTAGCTGAGATGAAAATATCCTGGCAAAACATACGCGGATAGATTGTGTACCTTTGAACTCCTGACCCCCCATTTACGCCATAAGATCTGACTAGGCCTATAGATGGCCTATGACGGCCACCAGAGATCGGCGGCACGAACAAGGCGTCCTATCCCAAAGGCTCTCCACGCATGTTAACGGCATAGAAGACGACGAGCCGCTTCCTCGCCCTTCAGAGTTCGCTACGTCTGAAGTGGTTGAGTCCCAGAATAAGGCCTAGGAACCCGTACCCCAGCGGCACGGCTATAAGCGGGTAGAGAAATATATCGCCCATCTCCCGGATCAAGAAATTTCCCAACTCTCCGAGAAAAGACATGGATGGATCGACCGAGTATATCATCACTAGGCGAGAGGCCTCCAACGGGTTTAGCGTCATCAGAATCCAGAGATCCGTCGCCGATAGCCTGAAAAGGATCACAGAAACCATCAACAGCATCTCGTATATCAGCGAGAAAAACATCCATACCGCGATCGACAAGGCAAGCGCCGTGAACCTGTTCCCTGTAACCGCCGAGATGAGCATACCGAGCCCCACAAAGCTAAAAACCATCAGGAGAGACGATGCCAAAATGTTCATGAAGATGAGCAGGTCAGCGTCCGTGAGCACGAGCATCAAGTACCAGCCGGCCAAACCATACCCCAGCATTGTGGCAAGAGATATCGCAAGCATGATGGCGATGGCTTTTGCCGCGAAGAACTCTGATCTGGTTATCGGCAGGGAGAGTTGGAACTCGAGGGTCCCGTGCTCGCGCTCAGCGACTATCGAGAATGATGCAGTAATGATCGATATGAGGGGGACTGCGTAGAGGTTCAGGTTGATTACTGCTGCGAGGGCTCCGCTGAAGGCCCTAAATCCAACCGTGCCGAGACCGAGTATGCCGAGATAGGAGAACGTCAGAGAGAGGGAAGTGAACACCACTACATATCCCAGCATCCACCTGCTCATAAGAAGGCTTTGCAGGCCTCTCTTAACGAGCAGCGGCAGCGCCGTACTCATCCTATGATCGTCCTCAGAAGCTCCTCTGCGTCGGGCTCCTCGATCCACGCGCTACTAACATCATAGCCCCCCTCCTCTAACTCCTTCAAAGTGGCGAAAAGGTTCTCCGTGTTATAGGTTCTCCAACCCTCCTCGACCCTTATATGGATTTTATAGACAGGTCTCGCGACTCTCACGACCTCCTCTGCCTTCATCATCTTCACCAGTCTCCCTCCGTTCAGAACCGCAACTCCGTCAAAACTGTGGATTAAGCCGCTCATGGTGTGGACACTAACGACCACAGTCTTTCCACGTCTAGCCATGTCTCCCAAAAGCTCACTCAGCCTGTTTCGGGCCACGGGGTCGAGATTGTTGAAAGGCTCGTCCAGAATCAGCAGCTGCGGGTCTCCTATAAGGGCCAGCGAGATGGCTAGACGCTGCCTCATGCCGCTGGAGAGTGAGCCGACCTTGGCGTAGGCCATATCTTCTAGCCTGAACTGGGACAGAGACTCGTCCAAGAAAACGTCAACACCTTTAATGTCCGAGACATGATCGACGAGTTCCATGACGCTGAACCCCTCCTGATATCTGATGTTCTGGGGAACATAGCCCACATGCCTCCTAACCTCTCTGCCGTGTTTTCTGACATCCAAGCCGAGTACCGATATTCTGCCTTTGAAATCGATTATGCCGAGGATGCATCTCAGCAGAGTGGACTTCCCGGCGCCGTTGGGACCAAGTAGGAGCACGGACTGCCCCTCCTCGATCACCATGCTAATGTTGTCGAGCGCTAAGTTCTCACCAAACCACTTTGAGACCCCCTCTAGTTCTACGGCGAGCATTTCTCCAAGCCACGATGATCACTGTCATGGGTATAAAGGTTAACAGGCCTGCTGCAAAAGGCCAAGTCAACGTAGTCTGGTTGTCGTGCTGTATCGCGAGGCTTGGTGAGCGTGCAGGCTTCTCGTCGATTGCCTTAATCTTCGGGTTTATCTCGACCACCGCCCTCATCATCGAGAGGGCTGTGTATCCCGGCCCGTGCATGAAGGCCCGGATCAAGGGGTGGGCGTCTACGAGAGACTCCATAGGATCCGCGAGCATGTAAACATGGCCTAACTGGAATCTCCTGTTACTCCAGAAGTTCCCCCTCCACACGAGGGATACAGCCGAGTCAGCCATGGGATAAAACTGCTGAGCGTTCTCAATCAGATCATTCTGCGCCACAATCCCAGAGGCCCACATCGTGACCATTAACCCGATGTTGTTGAAGGCGACGACGTTATTCTTAATCTCTAACAGCCTCTCGCGTGGATAGGGAGTAGCCACTATGTTTATCCCTACAGCGTTTCCGACAATAAGGTTCCTTGAAAGCGTAACATCACATGACTCGCGAAGAAATATCCCCTCACTCACTGAAGTGCCCCTGTTCTCCTCCAATACATTCACGGAGACATTGATTCCACACGAGTACATTATAGCCATTCCTACCAGGTTCTTCCGATAATTGTTGCCGACAATAGTATGGTTGCCTGAATACATGAGATGCGTGCCGTACCTCGAATATGTCACACTGTTGTTGGCTATAAGCACGGAATACGAGTGATCTGTATAGATCCCATCCTTCGTATACTCTATCACGTTATCAGATATCTCGGCACCTCTCGTGTACCACAGGTAAACACCATGTCCACGGTCACTTAGATCCCTGTCCACGAGGCTTCGTATCCTGTTTCGTGCGACCATGACGTTGGAAGAGTTTACGACATATACACCGTGTATTACACCCTCGATGATGTTATCAGCGATGGTAACGTTTCTACTCCCCGAGACCTTTATTCCGGCGGGCTCAAAGGCAACGTCTTGATACGAATTCACTATCTTCAGATTTTGTACTACTACGTTGTCTGACTCGATAACTAAGACATCACTAACGCCTCGACCATCTATCACAGCTCCTAGAGTGCCTATGATCGCTATACTCTTCCACAAGCGTACTGGACCCACGTATTTCCCGGGCTGTAAAACAATCACCGAGCCCGGCTCAGCACCGTCTATCAGCCGCTGTAAGTCATTCTGGGGGGACGCTGCTACATAGTCTATAGTTAACAGCTGGAAAAGGATAACTATGGTGAGGACTAGACCCCTCATGGTCTCAATCTATACACGTTAAGTAGCTCAGCGATGACTGAGGCTGTCAAAAGAATAAGAGATAGGTCTGGGAGGCTCCTCACAATGAAGTTCGCTATAGCGTGCTCTCCTATGAACGGCGGGTCAAACGGCTCTAACCTTATCGGCGCTCCAGGGCTTATCGTGTGGGTATAGTTATAGAGCCATAAGTAAACGGAGAGATAAAGGGAGGAGACTAGTAGAAGCCTTGCAAAGGGGAAGAGGATGCTGAGCCTCCTCCTTTTTGAGTTTAGTGTTGCCACGGAGAGGGCCGCCAGCGATACCGTCGCCAGGTATACATGGGGCAGGTAGGCGAGCTCCGGTATCTCTTCGTTCCCTATCCTCCCAAGGCCCACGTAGTGGTTGACTATATTTATCTCCTCTACGTCACCTGAGACGCCGTATAGGGGGTTAACCACGACCTTTAACCACCTCTCTCCATAGAATGGAGCATTGAGCTGGAAACTCCACATAGGTAGAAACGGAGAAGGAATGGCGAGAATTAGCGGTAGCGACAGGGCCAAGTAATGAAGTAGCCCCCTCTTCTTACTGCTTTGCACTCCCCCTCGCCCGATCTAGAAGCTCGTTAAACGTCTTTAACACTCCGTTATATCTCTCCGCGACTTCGCGGGCATCCTCGGCCTTTTCGAGAGCCACTACTCCGTAGCCCATGGGCGTCCACAGCGATTTCGGCTCAGCGGCCACATAGAGTGCCTTATCCGCGTCAACCAGCTGCCTAGCCTTAAAATCAATTACTCTAGCGTCATGAACTGACTCTCCTCTCCCTATATAATCGGCATAGTCCCTGAAGAAGCATCCCACATCGTCATAGTAGTGCCAGTCATCTTCCTCAGATAGGATCAATCCAGCGGCAAACTCTAGCCTGCCTATGATCATACCACACCTCCTGCATTTATCCTGTCCAAGCCTTAGGTTAAAGGGCCTCTTCTCGGCCCTCCCTCTATACGTGAGAAGGGCCGCGAGGGCGGCTGCCGCCCCGACACTCGATACGACTAGGAAGACTCTTCGATTCATCGATCCAATCACCCATCGCGTTACTTAACGGAGATGGCTACTCCTTTGTGAGGATGGAGAGTACAGTATATCGTATAGTCTCCTGCCACCCTGAAGGTGTATCTGTAAGATTTTCCCGGGTCTACTGGACCTGAGTCGAATCTTGATGCGGCAGGCGGCATCTTTAGAGCGGTGAATGTGTGTGGTGTCTCATCCTCGTTGACATATTCTACCGTGTCGCCGACATTTATAGTCAGCCTGCTTGGATTATAGAATTTGTCGCTTATCATAGGGGGATCACCAAACTTCCAATCCTGTGGAGGGATGTAGCTCTCCTTCAGGCTTACGATCTTGTAAACTTTCCCGCCAGGCCCTGTTAGCTCCCCTTGGAGCAGGAACACGCCTACAACCACCGCGGCAACAACTACAACCACCACGCCGGCCAAAAGAGTCTTGCTAACCAAGACGCATCACCTCACCATGAAGAGCCCAAACCCACATATATGTAGTTGTGGGTTCCGCGTCATTATACCATGCTTGAAGATAATTGGTGTCTAACATGTTAGACACATGCTTATAACTCTAAAAGAGAATCATATCTCGAGGAACTATGGGGGTTATCAAGCCTAATATGGCCCGACGGAGGGTCCTCGCCTCGCTCGGCGCGGGTATCGTTATAGGTGCAGCAGGAGGGTTCACCGCTAGTAGACTATTGACCCCTCCGGCGCCTCCCTTGGCCGAGGAGCTCAACAAAGTCGTCAGTGAGAGGAAGCTTGAGCTGAGTCACGCAAAGGCGGCTCTTAAGACCTATGTTCCCGGAGGGTGGAGGGACGAGTTTATCATGATCTCGTCGGGAGGCCATAGTGGTCAGGTCCTCGTCATAGGCGTTCCATCTATGCGTCTATTGAAGGTTGTTGCTGTGTTTACTCCTGAGCCTTGGCAGGGATACGGTTACGGAGACGTGAAGACGATGAAGTTGCTCTACAAGGGATCGAACGGTATACGGCTTCTGACTCTAGGAGACACGCACCATCCTGAAATCAGTAAGACGGGTGGGGAGTACGATGGTGAATGGGCATTCGTCGGTGACAAGATGAATGCGAGGGTAGCCTCGATCAGTCTGAGAGACTTCGAGACTAAAGACATGGTGAAGTTGCCGAACACCCAGACGCAGCACGGCGGAGCATGCACTACCCCTAACACCGAGTACGTGGCATGCGGTAGCCAATTCCCCGCTCCATGGGAGCCAGGGAGAGGATACAAGCCTGGAGTCACATACATCCCACTTACAGAGAAGAACTATGAGGAGAGATTCAGGGGAACGGCCACTTTCTTGGCGTTTAACAGGGATGGCGGAAACTTTGATTTGGCGCGGAGCTTCCAGATAGAGATACCACCCTACGTGCAAGACCTCGAGGTAGTGGGCTGGGGCCCCAGCGATGGCTGGGCCTTCATAAATAGCATAAACACCGAGTTACACTTCGGGAACGTCCTCGAGGGCAAACCTTCATTAGAAGTCGGCGCCTCGAAAAACGATTTCGATTACCTTCACATAATAAACTGGAAACGGGCCGAGGAGCTGGTGAGACAGGGGAGGGCCGTAGAGATGAACGGAATAAAGGTGATTCCGTTGGATGTTGCGGCTAAGGAAGGTGTGCTCTTCTTCGGCCCCGAGCCCAAGAGCCCCCACGGATGCGACATCTCACCCAGCGGACGCTACATAGTCGTTGGCGGGAAGCTAGCCCCGGTAGTCACAATATATGACATAGAAAAGATCAAGGACGCGATTGCTAATCAGAGGTTTGCCGGCACAGATAGATATGGCATACCGGTTTTGAGGTTTGACGACGTTAAAGCCGCTCAGATAGAGACGAACCTAGGGCCGCTTCACAACGAGTTCGATCCGCAAGGCCGCGGCTACGTGAGCACCTTCATCGGCAACACGGTCGACAGATACACGCTAGGTCCGCCAGATTACACAGGGGATAGGCCGTTCACCAAGATCGGAGAAATAAAAACCCAATACAATGTTGGCCACATCTGCGCACCAGAGAGCAACTCAATAGCCCCGAAAGGCAAATACCTCGTCTCGCTCAATAAATGGGCTGTCGACAGATTCAACGATGTGGGCCCCCTGCTACCCCAGAACTTCCAATTGATAGACATCTCTGGTACGGATATGGAACTGCTGTACGATATGCCCATCCCGATTGGCGAGCCACACTACGCGAAAATGATACTGGCTACCAAGCTTAAACCGGTAGAGGTGTATTCGCCTGTCGGGACAGACCCGGAGACTTTCAGACCAAGCCTGTACGCAACGTCGAGGGGTAAAGAAAGCATCGTGAGAAAGCAAGAGGAGGGAAAATGGGTTACCGAGGTTTACGGTACTCTGGTCAGGAGCACTATCACGCCTGACTTTATAAGGGTCAAGCAGGGAGACCTTGTGAGGCTTCACTGGACAAGCATAGAGACGACAAAGGATGCGGCCCACGGATTTGGCATAAGTGAATACAACATACAGGCAGCAATCGAACCCGGCGAAACGGTAACAATCGAGTTCGTGGCCGACAAACCCGGCGTTTACCTGTTCTACTGCGTCGAGTTCTGCTCCCCACTGCACCTAGAGATGGTGGGATGGCTTGAGGTGGAGCCTACCTAAGCCTACGTCAGCGCGCTTGTATACATCTGCATGATTTTTTATAGAAACACATTAATAGCCTAGGATAAAGAATAATGTTCTGTTGACGCTTAAGCGCGTAGTCATCGCCTTCGGTGTTCCGCCTACCGCCTGGGTGTCAGAGCTCAAAGGAGTGGGAAGACTCTCTATCCAGATCCTCGACTGCATAGCGAAAGAGGACGGCTCCGTGGAGCATCTAGTGATGTTCAGGACGAGAGATAGGGATTCAGCCGGGATGGTGAGGCGTATGATAAAATCTTCGAAGCTTATCGAGGAAGCCCACCTCGTCAACAACAGTAAAGGAGCTGAAGCCCTGCTGGGTATCATTAAGTCCAGCTCCTGTGCTGTCTGTAGGGGTCTCGCGGGCCATTGCTTTATCAAGCGTGGCGAGTATCTCGTGAACAAGGATAGAGTGGTGTGGAGATTTGTAGCCCCAGACAACGTGGTCCGCGAGGTGCTTAGATCGTTTGAGGAGAAAGGTATCGAGTTAAACCTGCTGGAGTGCGTCGAGGTCAAGGATCCGGGGTCCTTAAACCAGACACAGGTTCAACTGTTAATGCAGGCCCTAGACGCCGGGTACTTCGACGTACCCCGAAGAGTCTCGACACATGAGCTAGCACAAAACCTAGGCAAGACTCCAGCCACCCTCTCAATAACATTGAGGAGAGGGCTGAAGAAGATTTTAACAAACTATCTGGTCGTCAACAATGCTTGACCACGCAAGCCTAACTATCACCTTTTTTAAAACTCATTATCCTGAAACACAGGGGTTTATGCGCAGCCGCGTCACGTAAGCTATGATTACTCTCTGGATAAATCTTATAACCCTAGCCCGCGCGATTTTTCACGGGTGGTGATGGCTGGGTTCTTATCCTTCGGCGATTGGGCCGATGCCTCCTGTAAATCTCTTGTGTGAGTATGCGGTTAACCCTCTTGGGCTAGACGTGCCCAGGCCCAGGTTCTCTTGGATGCTCGTTCATCCTGAGAGGGGGCGCTCTCAGTCAGCGTACCAAATACTGGTAGCCTCTGATCTCAGGTACTTAGAAGAGGATAAAGGAGATCTTTGGGACAGCGGGAATACCCGCTCAAACCTCTCCGTCAATATCGAGTACCGTGGGAGAGAGCTTGAGAGCCGTAAAAGATACTACTGGAAGGTTAGATGGTGGGATGATCTGGATAGAGTTAGCCTATGGAGCAGGCCGGCAATGTTTGAGATGGGCCTGTTGAGGCCTGAGGACTGGAAGGCAAGATGGATAACCGGCGGCGCCCTCCTGAGGAGAAAGTTCATGCTTACCAAGAAGGTGCTCTCAGCGAGAATCTATGTCACGGGTCTCGGATACTACGAGCTAAGGATAAACGGGACAAGAGTGGGAGACAGACTACTCGACCCCGCTTGGACCGACTATGACAAACTCGTACTATACTCGGCTTACGACGTTTCCTCCCTTCTACGGGAGGGCGAGAATGTCGTCGGAGTCATGCTTGGTAACGGACGCTTCAACGTCAAGACGGAGCGGCGTGGCAACCAAAAGCATTGGGGGGAGCCGCGGGCTCTGGCCCAGCTTCACGTTGACTACGCGGACGGCTCTTCAGAGGTGATCGTCACCGATGAGTCTTGGAGGGCCGCTGATGGGCCGATCGTCGATAACGATATCTATGACGGAGAGGTCTACGACGCGAGGCTCGAGAAGGATGGCTGGGATTCTCCAAGCTACGACGACGCCAGCTGGTTAAACGCTAAGACGGCCGATCCGCCTAAGGGACGGCTAAGCTCCCAAGCCACATTGCCTCCCATAAGAGCCGTGAGGTTTCTGGCGCCTCACCGGCTGCTCAACCCGAGACCGGGGGTCTACATCTTCGACTTCGGCCAGAACTTCTCGGGATGGGTTAGGCTGAGCGTAAGTGGTCCGCGGGGCGCGGAGGTCAGGCTTAGGTACTCGGAGCTCCTGAATCCAGACGGAACGTTAAACGTCTCAAACCTAAGGAGTGCAAAGGCTACCGACGTGTACATCCTTAAAGGCGACGGGCTCGAAGTTTACGAGCCACGCTTCACCTACCACGGCTTCAGATACGTCGAGGTCACGGGATTCCCAGGAGTCCCCAGCACAGAAAATCTGCAGGGGATCGTTGCCCACACTGATGTGGAATCCGCGGGCGGCTTCTCGTGCTCACACTCGCTCATCAATGAGATACACCGGGTAACGCGCTGGAGCCAGTTAAGCAACCTGATGAGCATACCGACCGACTGCCCCCAGCGGGATGAGAGAATGGGGTGGCTGGGAGACGCCCAACTAACCGCGGAAGAGGCAATACACAACTTCAACATGGCCGCCCTCTACACTAAGTGGGTAAGAGACTTGAGGCTGGCCCAGAGAGAAGATGGGGCAGTCCCAGACGTTGTTCCCCCCTACTGGATCCTATACCCCGCGGACCCGGCCTGGGGGCAGGCCTGCATAATGCTTCCATGGCTCATGTACCTCTACTACGCTGATAAGAGGATACTTGAGGAGAACTACGGCCTCATGAAAGGCTGGGTTGAATACTTAACAAGCATCGCCGAGCAACACATTCTGAGGTTCAGTAAGTATGGTGACTGGTGCCCGCCCGGCCAGGTAAAGTCTCTAGCCACGCCCGGCGAAGTGGTGTCGACTCTTTGCTACTACGAGTCAACACTACTGCTCTCCAAGATAGCGCAAATACTCGGGAGAAACGTGGACGCGGCTAAATATGCAGAGCTCGCCGAGAAAATAAAGGAGGCGTTTAACAAGGCTTACCTCAAGGAGGATTGCTATGCCCCTCTCGAAGGGGTTTTCAGCCAGACAGCAAACTGTATCCCCCTCTTCCTAGACATCGTCCCGCCGGATAAGAGGGAAGGGGTGTTGAGAAGACTGATAAACGATTTAGTGATCTCCCGCGACTATCATGTGAACACAGGGATAGTCGGTACTCGCTATCTGCTCGAGGCCCTGGCGAACCATGGCCAAGCCGACACTGCCTTCAGGCTCGTCTCCCAAACAACCTATCCAAGCTGGGGATACATGATAAGAGAGGGGGCCACGACCCTCTGGGAGCGGTGGGAGCACCTATCAGGCTCTGGAATGAATTCCCACAACCACGTAATGCTTGGAAGCATCGATTCATGGTTCTACAAAGCCCTCGCCGGCATAAACGCGGACCCAGATCATCCAGGGTTCGAGAAAGTCGTGATCAAGCCCCACCTCGTGGACGGCCTCGAATGGGTGGACGCCTCCCTAGCAACCATGCGCGGCATCATAACCTCGCGTTGGGAGAAGAGAAGGGGTCTTCTAACCCTCAAGGTAACGATTCCCGTGAATAGCAGGGGCGAGATCTATCTGCCTACGCTAGGTGTAAAGAAGCCTGTCATCGAGGAAGGAGGCATAGTGGTCTGGAGGGACGACCACTACGTTGAGGGCTGTCCCGGTATAGAGTCTGGAAGAAGGGAGGGCGAATACGTGGTGCTCAGTATAGGCTCAGGCTCCTACACATTCTCCATAAAAGATTATTCAGAGACGAGTAGATACTGAGATAACTCGCATCACAGCGTAATTAAAAATTTATGTTATGGAAATCTAGCCTATTTCATGAGGGAATAGTTTGGCACGTCTAGCTATTAAGGGTGGACAACCAGTAGCCGCAGATCTCTCTCTGCTCGTTCCGCGCTGGCCCACTATAAGTGGCAGGGAGAAGGAGGCGCTCATACAGGTATTGGAGGGGAGGAGGTGGTGCCGAATATACCCTGGATCTTACTGTCAAGCCTTTGAGTCAGCTTTCGCCGAGTATCATCACGCAAAGTATGGGATAGCCGTAGCTAACGGGACGGTGGCTTTAGAGCTCGCGTTGAAAACTGTCGGCGTCAAACAGGGAGATAGGGTAGCCGTGCCTGCCGTGACCTTTATCGCATCAGCCTCGGCGGCCACCGAGCTGGGAGCGATCCCTGTTTTCGTCGATGTTGACCCTGATACAGGTAACATATCCCCCAAACACCTCAAGGAAGTCGTGGAGAGGGATGGGGGAGTTAAGGCTGTCGTGGCGGTGCACTACGGTGGAAATCCGATAAACTTTGACGAGATAATGCCCGTCCTCGTAAGACATAGCGTAAAACTCGTGGAGGATTGCGCCCACGCCCACGGTTCCGAGTGGAGGGGGAGGCGCGTCGGAGCTATTGGAGACATGGGTTGCTTCTCTTTCCAAGAAAGTAAATCTCTAACGGCCGGGGAGGGTGGGATCGTCCTCACAGACAATGACGGCTATGCGGAGAAGGCGAGGCTTATCCATAACATAGGTAGAGTTGTAGGACGACCGGGCTACGAGCACTACATCCTAAGCTCGAACTATAGGATGACAGAATTCCAGGCCGCACTCTTGCTCTCCAAGCTCGATGAGCTCAAAGAGCAGGTCGAGACAAAGCATAGGAACGGAGAATACCTCGCCTCCAAGCTCAGGAAGATAGGTGGTGTAGAGCCACAGAGGATAGAGGATAAGGTAACAAAGAGAGGCTACTACTACTTCATCTTCAGATACGACTCCAAGGAGTTTTCGGGCGTTCCGAAGAACAAGTTCATCGAGGCTTTGAACGCTGAGGGAGTTCCGGCCGGTTTAGGGTACGGTATGCCCCTCTACAAACAGAAAGCCTTCAGCCGAGAGGCGTTCCTAGAGGTCATGCCGACCGGGACACAGTATCCGGGTTATGACCAGCTTCACCTTCCAGGTGCCGAAGCCTTTACAGAAAGCGAGGTCACACTTCTTCACTACGTTCTGCTTGCCGAAAGAAGCGCGCTAGACCTGATCGTTGCCGCGGTCGAGAAGATCAAAGCCAACGTAGACGAGTTGCTGAGCTGAGCGGTGATAAGGTTGACGCAGGTTAGGCTCGAGAAGGTTAGCAAACTTTTCGGAGACACCAAGGCTGTTGATAACGTAGATCTATTAATAGAACATGGAGAGTTCATCGTCCTCCTAGGCCCCTCTGGGTGTGGAAAGACAACAACATTAAGGCTCATCGCGGGATTGGAGAAGCCAACCTCAGGTTACATCTTCTTCGACAATGAGGTTGTGAACGATCTCGAGCCGAAAGACAGGAGAGTGGCCATGGTTTTTCAAGACTACGCTCTTTACCCTCACATGACGGTCTTTGACAACATGGCTCTGAACCTCCGAGTCCGCAAGTTACAGGAGGAGGAAATTAGAAAAAAGGTCTTGGAGACTGCTGAGCTGCTCGGAATTAAGGAATTACTTAGAAGAAAGCCCTCCCAGCTCAGCGGTGGTCAGCAGCAACGGGTTGCCTTGGGACGCGCGATAGTTCGGGAGCCGTCTGTTTTCCTGATGGACGAGCCTCTCTCCAACCTAGACGCCGCTTTAAGGGCCAAAATGAGGGGAGAGCTGAAAAAACTTCAGGAGCGGTTAAAGACAACTACTGTTTACGTGACCCATGACCAGGTAGAAGCAATGGTCATGGCTAACAGGATAGCTGTTATGAAGGACGGGAAAACTCAACAAGTCGGATCCCCACAAGAAATCTACTCTAAGCCGGCAAACCGTTTTGTAGCTGAGTTCGTGGGAAGCCCTAAGATGAACATCATAGAGGCCAGCCTCAAGGATAAAAGCGGGCCAGTTCTTGATGCGGGAGCGTTCGAAATCGCTGTTACCAAGGAATTAGCCTCGACCCTTGAGAGTGATATACATGGCTCCGACTTCCTTATCGGAATAAGGCCCGAGGATGTACATCTCTCCACAGCTCCAGCAAAGGGTTACGTGGAGTCAACAGTCTACCTTGTCGAGAACGTCGGAAACCTTGTCTACGTTTCACTCCAGGTCGGGAATGTTCTGGTGGTTGCTCAGTCACCTCCATCGATCAATTTGAGTGTTGGAGATAAGGTGTTTTTCAGGCTCGACTTGGATAAACTTCACATTTTTGACAAAAAAAACGAGACACTAGTGGTTTAGCGGCCGAATGCCATGAAGGATACTCCTCTCCTGATTCTCTCTGCGAAAACGGTGTAGAGAACTATGGTGGGGATGGCTGAGATTATGACCGCCGCGCTCTGTGCAACATAGTCATTACCGTATCTCCCCGTGGTGAAGTTGAGGAGGTTTATAGGTACTGTAAAGTTAGAGGGTGATCTTAGGAAGACGAAGGCGAAGAGGAAGTCGTTCCAGACCCCTATGAATGTAATGATCGCAACCGTTAGGATTGTTGGCAGAGCCAGCGGAAACATTATCTTGCTGAAGATGGAGTAGTTTGATAGCCCGTCCACCCGCGCCGAGTCTTGAAGAGAGTAGGGTATGGAGACAAAGAAAGCCTTCATGAAGAGTATGGCGAATGGAAGGTTCCAGCCCACGTATGAGAGAATCAGGCCTAGGTGTGTGTCGATTAGCCCAAGATCTCTAAGAAGCAGCAGCAGGGGTACTAGCACCGCGTGTGGCGCGATGAAGAACCCCGCTATCAGCAGATTAGTTATTAACCCTCTTAGCCGAAATTCTATTCTCGATGTTGCGTACGCAGCCATAGGCGCAATGATGGATATGAGCGCCACGGAGGAGAGAGAGACGATCAGGCTGTTAACAGCGGCATTTCCCATGTTCCCCCGATCAAGCGCCTTCAAATAGTTCTCTATCGATGGATCCTCAGGGATCCCCCAGGGATCGATAAACAATTCCCTATTCGTTTTCAAAGATGTTAATATTGTCCAAAACACGGGATATATCATGGTAATCGAGATTAGAGTCAAAACTATTCCCAGCATGAAAAGTCGGATCCTTTTTCTCAACAAAGTTCTCCTAACCATATTCATTCACATCTCACCTCGTCAGTTTGGATCGCACCAGCTTTACCAGAAGCTGCACGATGACGAAGCTGAATAGGAACACTGTAACTCCTATGGCCGCTCCGTAACCTGGCTCTGAGGCGCGGAAGGCGGTTCTATAAAGCCAAGTCGTGGTTACGTGGGTGCTATCGCTAGGCCCTCCCTGTGTCATGACCCATATGAGGTCGAAGAACTTGAAGGCTCCCGCTACGTCTATTATTATCAGCACCACTATGAGTTCTTTCAGTAGTGGGAGCGTGATCTTCCTGAATTCTTGGAACCCTGATAAGCCGTCTATTCTGGCAGACTCGAAGATGCTGGGCGGTATGCTCCTAAGTGTCGCCAGAGTCATGGTCGTGGTCAGTCCGATATATATCCAGTTAACTGTCCCGAAGATCGCTATGAGGGCTGTGTTTATGTCGCCTAGCCATGGTCTGGCCAGAAATCCGAGTCCTACAGTGCGAAGAAACATGTTAACTGAGCCGAAGTAGGGGTTGTACATCCATGTCCAGACAAGAGAGACGGCCACCGAGGATATAACATAAGGTAAGAAGATGATCGCCCAAAAGAGTCTTCCAATCCTCCTGTACCTCAAGATTATGGTTGCCAGTGCTATGCCTATAGGGATCTGGATCGCTGACGACTGCCCCGCTAGTAGAGCCACGTTGAGGAGAGATCGAAGATAGACCTGATCCTCGAGAAACATCCTCCTGAAATTCTCAAGACCCAGAAAGGTCATATTGGGGCTTACAAAGGTCCATCTAAAAAGGCTGAGATAAAACATCTGCACTAGCGGATAGAAGACGAATAGGAGCGCGAAAATAAGTGCCGGAAGCGAGAGAATTAGTCCGGAGTTAGAGTCTAAAAATCTCCGTAACGTCTGTGGAGTGAAAAAAGTGTTTTTAGTGTTGTTACTCTCCCTAAACCTCTTCAAGTGGCAATACTCCCTGTTGCGCAAGCTCCCTTGCCACGGCCTCCTGCGCCTCAGCCATTTGTTCAGGAGTCATAGTTCCGACAGCCACCGCGGCAAGCGAGTCGAGATGTACTGCCGCAAACTTTGGAGGTGAATACTCGTCGTAAGCCATCTGGAGCCAGCTGGCTCTCGATGACGACTCGATCACCTTAGTGAGCACGGGCGGGTACTGCTCTGTCGGGACTTTCACGTTCTGTGCCAAGGGGGATTTGCTAAACTCGGCGTATCTGATCATGCTACTCTCCTTCGTTATCATCTTCATGAACTCGTATGCATACCTCTTGACGTTCTCTGGAATGTTCTTGGCTATAGCGTAGTGGTGTTGTACTGCTCCTAAGAGCATGGTCGGGTCTCCTCTCCCTCCTGGAACAGTTGGGAAGTTGACTATGTCTATCGGGAAGTCCGGGAAGGAGGCGTAGAGGTCTCCTAATATCCATGGACCTTGAAGCCACATGGCTGCCTTTCCAGTGAAGAAGAGGCTCTGTGCCTCATCATAGCTAGCGCCTATGAAGCCTTCTTGAAATGCTCCCAAATCTACTAGTTCCTTAAACAGGTACCCAGCCCTCACCCAGTGTTCGTCTGTAAAGCTGTATCCGGGAGCCCTGTTGATGGTCTTTCTGAAGGCGTCGGAGCCGGCTAGCCTGTCGACTATGTACATGTAGTAGAAGGAGAGTTCCCACTTGTCCTTACCCCCCACCGCGATAGGTATGATTCCCGCCGCTCTGAACTTTCTTATAGCTTCTTTAAATTCCTCCCAGGTCCAAGTTTTTGTGATAGGCGGTATCTCCACGCCTGCCCTCTGGAAGAGTTCTCGATTGATGTAGAAGTGGCCGACCCAAAGGTCGAACGGCACGGCGTAGTGCTTTCCTCCCCATGTTGACTGTCTTAGCATCGATCTTGGAATCTGTCTGACTGCCCACTCCTCGTTAAGCAGGCTTGTGAGGTCCTCCACATGGCCGCCATCAACATACGATTTTAGCACTCCTCCACCCAGGGTCCTGAAGACTGCGGGGGGTTGGCCAGCCGCTATTGCTGTCTCAAACTTGGTCTTGAAGTCCTCGTCAGAGGCGAACTCGACAATAACTATCTCTACCTCAGGGTACTGTCTCTCGAACGCTGCCTTCATCTCCTCGGCCCATAGTAGACGCGCCTCACCCCATTGATCCCACCACTCGATCTTGATCTTCTCGGCCGGCCGCTGGACCGTTGTAAGCAGTATAGCGCCAACGGCAACCAGAACAACTGCAACAAGGGCGACAGCGACTAACAAGGTTCTTCTAGTTTTCTTGGACGGTTGAGTCATTTGCAACTAAATCATTTAGATGCCTCTTATTTATGTTTTTCAGAATAACTGTGTTATTACTGTGACACGGGAACAGTCAGGCCGTATCTCTTATTCCTTCAAGTCCTTCCGTTAGAGTACGAAGAAGCTTTTTTCCTTGAAACTTTCAGTAGCGTCAATGTACGCCATTATCTGGGATAAGTCCAGAGAGTGGAGGCTTTAGGGGGGAGGAGGGTGGATGGACCAGTAGTTGGAGATGCTCGGAATAGACAAAATATTTTTTTACAGCTAGGCTTAGGCGGGGCATGTTGGTCGGTGTGTCGGGCCCCGATGGGTTAACTTGGGGCTCCTTGTAGGAGCCTCTCCCCACTCTACACTTATGTCCTAGCTAGTGTGTGGGCTTAATCAGAGTTTTCCATGAGACTGTGGTCGATTACTCCTTCGTACCTCGACCCAGTCGGTTTAGTGGCTGTGTGGCGGGAGGCCCTTCTTGCGCAGAAGGTTCTTCAAGGCCTTACCCGAGGATACAGAAACCATCCCCAACTGATACGGTTCAGGCGTAGCCCCGACCCCGTCCTCTACGTGGGTACCTATCTCTATTACATCTACCTCGAGGCGGAACATCGCGGCTACAAGTTCGACATCAGCAGGATACGGGCTTACGACATGGGGGTCGAGAGGATACCGGTCACCATAGGCCAGCTGAATTACGAGTTTAGGCACCTCCTCGTCAAGCTGAAGAAGCGGGACCCGGAGAAACACAGGGAGGTAGTCGCAGTCAAGTCAGTCCAACCCCACCCACTCTTCAGGGCTGTCCCGGGTGAGGTCGAGGAGTGGGAGAAAGCTAAAGGGACTAGAAGTTAACTAGGACATCCAGGGCTTCTGCTGGACCATGTTGCTTCGCCTTACGTCCCTTCTAAGTGCCACGGGTTGGGTCTGAACGAGGCCGCAGATCACCTGCCCATAGGCTCGGTGTAGGCGGCGTCCTGTAGCAAGTCCTGACCGGGGAACTGAAATCCTATTTATATTGTGGAGCTGCGTGCCTATTACACGTATAGGAGATGTCGGTTAAGGCGCTGGTCTTTCCGCAGTGTACGTCCTGTAACCGGCCGATCACGCCTGATATGCAGGCCGTCAGGTTTCCTTGCCCGAGTTGCGCGAGGGTGGTTATCTGGAGGTGTGAGATCTGCAGGGAGCTTGTGAGGGTGTATGTCTGTCCCGCATGTGGGTTTGAGGGGCCGTAGGAGACATGGCTCGCGTCATCCTCTCTGTGAGAATAATGCCCCAGGACTCTGAGGTTGATCTCGAGAGGCTCGAGGCCAGGATTCGCGAGGGGCTTCCCGAGGGGTTTAGGCTACTCTCTGTCAGTCGCGAGGCCGTGGCTTTCGGGCTTGAGAGTCTTGTAGCTTGGTTCTCGGTCCCCGAACAGGAGGGTGTCACAGATCTATTAGAGTCCTACTTAACCTCAGTAGACGGGGTGGGCGAGATCAGCGTAGAGGCCATGTCCAGGTCCAGCGAGTAGGCTATCTTTTTCTCCTTCCTCGCCTCCGGGATCTGCCGAAGAACACCAATCCTATAGCTGCGATCAGCACGACCAGCAGGGCCATCTCGACCGACAGGAGTAGGAAGGACTGGAGGTCTTCTTGGGGAGCAGTCTGGGGCGGGGGCGTGCCGGCGCCCTTCACCTTCCCGGCGGAGACCTCGAAGGTCCCTAGGTCGTTCCTGACGCTGTTGCCGCCCATGTCCGAGGCCTCAACCATCACGCGGACGGTCCCGTCGCCCTCGGGGACCTTTAGCTCTGCTTGGTATGTGTCACCGCTTCTTGTCATGGGGGCCGTGACGACAGTTGTCCCTAGGAGGGCTATGGCTCTTGGATCGCCCGCTAGGTCGTCGTCTGGGTCAGAGACTCTCGCCCTCACGCTTATGCTCGCGCCGTCTCCGGAGGGGGTTGCCGAGGCGTCAGATATCGTGGGGGGCCGCGAGAAGCTCGCTACGACGATGTTTCGGAAGGATTTGTCCAGCACGTAGACCTCTATGCCTCCTCGTGATGCTGCGAGCGAGACGCCTTCGGGAAGCCCTTCCCTAGCTATCCCTGAGCCCGTTACCTCGAGCAAGATCTCCGTGACGGGAGATAGTAGAACCATGTTGTCTCGCGCCAGAGCGAAGGCCTTGTAGCCGAGGTAGACCCTGGTCTCCAGGTTGACCCTCCTCTCCACGCCCCGTATCGAGACCAGAGCCGCCTCGCCTTCCGGGTTTATCGCCCAGACCTTGCCGCCCGTCGAGGCTAGGATCACCGGCTTCCAGCCGAGCCTGTACTCTCTGTAACCTTCCCTCCCGGCCTCTAGCATGAGGAGCGGCCCCTCAACGGTCCTGAGCCAGACATATTTTCCCGAGCCCGCAGCCACGCCATAGCTCTCGAGCTCCACGGTGATGCTCGTCTCCCATAGGACTTCTCCCGTGGGCGTGATTTGTTGGACTTGCGTGAGGGTTGGCAACCTCTTGATGACGGCGAAGCCCTGGTCCAAGGGGACTACTGCATTGATCATCCCGGGCCCCGAGGCCTCGTAGAGGATCCTCCTGCTCGACACATCCACGACCGCTAGCTCGGGGAGTCCCGTCGAGTAGGCCGCTACTGCTCCCGCGCCGTGGGCTAGATCCGTAGCCTTAAACCCCAGCCTGATGTATGATAGGCCCATATCAGGGAGATAGAGGCCGAGGGCGCTCTGGCCCGGCAGGGCAAACCAGATCCCGCCCCCATCATCAACAACCATGTCGCTCGGAGGGGACTCTAAAGGTATATTCTCGAACGAGCGGATGAACCTCACCCCTTCAGCCGGGAGCGCCGCGAGACAGACCAAGACCAGAGCTAGGAGAGGATAGAGACGCACGGCCAACACCTCCTACCAACCTATCGCCTCGTGGTGAGTAGGATCCCCCGTCACCTCAAGCGTCAGCCAATCACTGGGCAACGCGCCTAGCTATCGCCTCCGCGGGCTGGTATTAAACCATCACCGCCGAGGATCCCGCCCCGCCTCGGGTTTAAGGGTTTTATTCAGTCCCGCGGAGCTAGTTTCGAGCCTCATGAAGACAGTTCTGGTGGCTGAGGAGGGATACGCCATCTCAGATATTGGGCGGCCTGAGCCAAGCCGGGGAGAGGTCCTAGTCAGGATGATTTGCTGTGGGCTCTGCGGGACGGATGTCGAGAAGCTGGAGGGGCGCTACAAGGGCTCTAAGCCCGTGATCGGGCACGAGGCGGCTGGGGTCGTGGAGGCTGTGGGGGAGGGCGTCACGGGGATCCGCGAGGACGAGCTGATAGTGCCTCATCACCACGTCAACTGTGGCTCGTGCTACTACTGCCTCAAGGGGAGCCCGACCATGTGCCCCAGCTACAGAGAGCACAACTTCTACCCCGGAGGCTTCTCTGAGTATTTCATAGTTCCGCGCTGGATCGTGGAGAAAGGCGGGATCCACAGGCCTCCCCCGGGGCTCACGCCTTACGAGGCCTGCCTCGCCGAACCGACCGCCTGCGTCTTGAGAGCTCTCCGCAGGGTGTCTCGAGAGGGCAGGGATAGCTACGCGGTTGTTGGGCTTGGAGCCGTGGGCCTGACCTTCATCCAGCTCGCGAAGTGGCTCGGGGCTTGGACGGTGATCGGCGTCGATATAAACGAGGCGCGGATCAGGGCGGCGGAGAGGTATGGCGCCTTAGGACTCCATGCGGAGGACAAGGGACTAGCCACGGAGGTCAAAAGACTAACGGAGTCGAGAGGAGTGGATGTGGCGATTGTCTCCGCAGGATCCCCCGCGGCTCTCTCTCTAGCCATACAGATCACGCGAAGGGGAGGAACGGTCTGCCTCTTCGCCGTCCCTCCCCACGGCTCATCGCTCAGCCACGACCTAAGCGACCTCATAGTTAGAGAGATCTCGATAATATCCAGCAACGCGGCAACCGACCGCGAGATGGGCGAGGCGCTCCAGCTCCTCGCGGAGAAAGCGGTCGACGCTAGGAGCATGATCACGCATCGCTACAGGATAGACGAGTTCGGTGAGGCGCTCAAGACCTTCAAATCGGGCAGCGGGATAAAAATACTGATAACCGGTTAACAGCTCCTCGGCTCAGTGGCAGGTTTTTATGAGCGCGTGGCTCCTGACTACTGGCGGCAGAATGCGTGTAGTGGTTACGGGGGGCGCGGGCTTCATAGGGTCTCATATCGCCGAGCACTTCGCCTCAACAGGTTGCGAGGTCGTGGTGGTGGACAACCATCTAAGGGGCAGGCTGCTAGGCAAGGAGAATCCCTGGCAGTGGTACAACCGCGACTACCTGTCCTCGCGCTACAGCAATGTCAGATTCATCGAGGCCGACGTGAGGGATGCGGAGAAGATGAGGGAGTGTGTGCGCGGCTCCGATCTCATAGTTCATGCCGCGGCCCAAGTAGCCGTAACCAGCTCCCTCAACGACCCGCTCACCGATTTTATGATCAACGCCTACGGAACACTATCCCTCTTGGAAGCGGCGAGGGGCGAAGACGCAGCCCTCATATTCCTTTCGACTAACAAGGTCTACGGAGACGGCGTAAACAAGATCCCCAAGAAGGACCTCGGGACTCGGTACTGGTATGACGATCCGGCTTACGTCGAGGGTATACCGGAGAGTTTCCCCGTCGATGGGTGCGTCCACACGCCTTACGGGTGTTCGAAGCTCGCCGCGGACCTCTATGTCCAGGACTATGGACGGCTCTATGGGCTACGGGCCGTAGTGTTCCGGATGAGCTACATCTACGGGGAGCGTCAATTCGGAGCTGAGGACCAGGGCTGGCTGGCCCACTTCGCTCTCAAGGCTTTGAGGCGGCAACCGATCACTATCTACGGCGACGGGAAGCAGGTGAGGGACGTCCTATACGTTAAAGACCTTGTAGAGGCGGTGTCCTTAGCCTACAAAAACTCCTCGAAGATATGGGGAGAAGTCTTCAACATCGGAGGCGGCCCCGGGAACTCGGTCTCGCTGCTCGAGGCGATAACCTATCTCGAGGAGCTTGCCGGATGGAGGATCAAGTACAGCTTCGCGGACTGGAGGCCCGCGGACCAAGTCGTCTACGTAAGCGACATTAGGAAAGCGAGTAGAGACCTCGGGTGGCAGCCCACGACGAGCTGGATGCATGGGGTCAGGAGGATGTACGATTGGCTGAGGTCCGTCGTGGGATAGAGATAGATCTTTACCTCTCGAGGCACCCTCTCTGGAGCACCCTAGTCACCGCCCCACCCTCAGGCGTGAGGTACCGTCTTCGAGGCGGGTTTTCAGGTAAAGCATACCTTGCGCTCAGCGGCATCGCGGGTGTCAAGCGGCTGGTCCACTTCTGTAACGGCGTCAAACCCGCCCATGGGAGGAGCTGGGTCGCGGACTTGGAGTCAGTCAAGGTCTTTTTCAAGAGCTATGAGCAGATGCTAGACCCTGACAGGGTCTCCGAGGCAGAGGAGAGGATACGGACTGGCAGGTGCATGGGGCTGCTACCCCTGACCGAGGCTGCCAGGAACACACTCACGCGACTCTTGAGGATCGGGGATATCAAGGTCAAGGTGATCTATCCCACAGTCCATGTGGACCGTGCCCCTGACCTTACGCGGGAGAGAGACATCGTACTCTTCGTGGGGGGATCGTGGGAGAACAGGTCTTTCGAGGCAAAGGGAGGGCGAGAGGCCGCCGAGGCCTGGCTGAGGATCGGTAGGAGCCACCCCGGCTATCGCTTCCTCATGCTCTCCACCCCCCCACCCAAGCTCGCCGAGGACCTGCGTGCAGCAGGAGCGGAGACCGGTTATGTCCCTCGTGAGAAGCTGCTCTCCGAGATCTATCCGCGGACGCGCGTAGTAGTTCTGCTGTCGATGATGGACACGGTCGGCTACTCTGTCCTAGAGGGAATGTATTTCGGAGCCGTCCCCATAGTGAGCGACCATTTCGCGATGCCTGAGCTGGTGGGCGATGCTGGCGAGGTGGTGCATGTGCCGACCGGTCTCTGGAGGCCCGACGGCGCCCCCAACCTCTCGTTTCACCGGGAGTTGCAGGAGGGGCCCTTTGAGGAGCTTGTGGAGAGTTTAGCAGACCGCCTACACACCCTCCTTGATAATCACGATCTCTGGTCCAGACACTCCGAGAGATGCGTGGAGAGGATGACGAGGGGGCCGCTAAGCGTCGAGCACAGGAACCTCGGGCTCAGGAGAGTGTACGAGGAGTCCTCACCCTAAACCCCAGCGCGCCAAGGACTTGGGCAGCGAGCCTCCGGAAATCACCATCCAGGAGATAGAGCGAGAAGAAATAGGCCCCGGCTGAGATAACAACCGGGGGGATGGTCGACGCAAGGGCCTCGGTCACCCTCTCCGGGAGATTAGTCGGCCTGATGAGATAGAGTATCAAAGACATGACCAGCGTAGCAGCGAGATATCGCGCAACATTGTTCGCGGGGAAGGCGAAGGGGATCCTGCTTCTAGCCAATTTCACCTTGTAGAGAAGGAGACCCACCGATGCTATAGTGCTGGTCAGAACCCAGAGCCACAGAACCTCCACGGGGCCGGTCGGCCTCAGAGCGATGAGGGCCACCGCTAGAGCCGGCAGATAGGCCGCTGCGAAGAAGTAGTTCAGCGTGGGAACGAGGAAGAGCCTGCTCCTCAAAAGCCTCCTGAGCCCCACATCTTCACCTTGGTCAGCCCTCTCCTCTCCAGTTATGACCGAGTCGATTACGCCGAGCAGCACCGAGACGATCGCGCCCAGCAAGAGAACCGGCATCACAGAGGCCGCAGCCACATAGTCCGGCCTGAGGACGTTCAAGAGCTGCTCCGAGAGTAGCGCTATCCCTACGGCAGAAGGAATAGCAAGCATCAACACCATCCGCAATGCCGTCTCAACGTCCCTCGGGCTAGGTGACTGCAGCATCCTAGGGTAGAGACCCGCGGCTAGGGTCCCCGACATGACTACGACGCTCCCCATGAGGTGGGCGGCCGTTGCGTATCCGAGAGGCTCCGCCGAGCCATAGCTCAAGACCACGATTATCGCGTCTAGGGCGATGATGTTTGGTGAGATCGAGGCGTATAGTGGGAGCCAGAGGCGGGAGAAAAGGCTGGAGGCGATCCGGCGGCTCGGAGCCCCCCAACCTATCCTCCGTGTGAGGAGTGCGAGGATTAACGCCCGGCCCGCGAAGCCTGCTATAGCCGACCAGAGGGCTCCGACCAGCCCAAGCCTGAGGAGCACGACCAAGAAGACCCCTATGGGCAGCTTGACGACCTCCTGGGCTAGCTGAGCGTAGTAGTTCACCTGGGGCCTAACCGCGTTAGCCGCCGACTCCAGCAAGCTGTAAACATATATCAGTGGTATCTCGATCGCTGCGACTAGGAAGACCGTCACCGGGAAATCGATCGCTCCCGCGAAACCGGCTGAGAGGGCGACAAAGACAGCGGTCGAGGCTGAAGCGATGGGCGCAACCAGGAGGAGGGAGGTGGAGAGTGGCCGCTCCCCCCGGGCCGTCATCCTCGTGACCCAGAACCCCAAGAGTCCCGCAGGCATTATGAAGTAGTTTATGAGGGTCCCGATGTAGCGCCAGGCTCCCAGCTCGTCGGGGGTCAGCCGCCGCGTAATCACGACTGTGAAGAGGAGCCCGGTGAACATGGTTGTGAGCGAGGCCGCGTACGCGACTAGGCCTGTGTACCGCAGCCTTACCCCCGCCATAACCACTCCAGAGCTCTCAGCTTCCTTTTAATCAACTAGGCTAAAAGGCTCGAACCTCCAGGCAGTCATCAAGCCGCGCGTTGTGTCTAAGCATTCACGGCTAGGCCCGTTGCCCGGCTTATAGCCTCGGCGTAGAGTGGGGCAAGCTTGACCCAGTCATAACGCGCCTCCACCAGCTTTCTAGCCCTCAGGGCCCTCGCAGCAGCCTCCTCCCTATCTTTAAGAGCATTGATGATCTGGGCGGCAAAATCCTCCGGGTCCCTCCGCGATATATGGGCCTCGCTCTCTCCGAGAACGTTCAAGCGCGCGGGCGTGGAGACCATGACGATAGGCCGTGCGGCGGCCATGTATTCGTAGAGCTTTAGCTGCTCTGAGAGATAAGTTCCTAAAATGTCCCCGATGGGGAGCAGGAGGATGTCGCTCGCCTTAAGCATGCTCATCCTCAAGGGGTCATACGGGTCTGTCGGTGGGAGGAGAGTGCAACAGTTGGTGAGGCCGAGGTTCTTTACGCGGCTCACGATCCACCGATATACCTCTGAGCCTGGAGACGCTGCACCTTGGATAACCAGCCTGATGCCTGGGTTCTCCCTCCTAACCCTCTTCACCGCTTCCAGCATGAGTCCGAGGCCCTGGCCCTCCCTGTTCCCCCAGAGGTATGCTGCTCCTGTGTAGACGAGGAGAGGCCTATCCCCTATCTTGAGGTATTCTCTGAATGAACTAGGGCTTACCTCCGAATAGTGTTTATCAAAAGGATGTCAGGTCTATCCCGAACGGGATATATTCGGCCCGCCTGACGAGTTTGGGGTATCGCCTCTCTAAAAGCTCCACTATGGCTCTGCTCGTTAATATCAAGAGGTCTGGGGTGGAGTTTCTGAGGGTCTGTGCGTCGTAGAATGGGACTGTGTAATCGTCTTGGATCGTGAAGTCTTGGATATCGAGTATCAGGCGCCCCTCCGGAGCCGCGCGCCTCAAAGCGAGAGCCCCGACCACGTTGAGGTTTATCCAAAGCTCCGGCCTCAAACTGCGGGCGGCGGCTAAGAGCCCCGCCTCGTACGCAACATCTCTTGAGATCCAGTTCAGCGGAGTCGGAAAAAATCGCGAAAGGGAGGCAACGAGTCTTGCGGGTTTGTGAGCTTCAACCACCCGCCATCCTTCGACAATTATTGAGT
>Ga0272449_1000897_pt1 | contig 33040 bp, 28 predicted proteins | sample YNPCB0241_FD_198679 | JGI IMG/M metagenome (GOLD analysis project Ga0272449, IMG submission 198679) | Hot spring sediment microbial communities from Yellowstone National Park, WY, United States - YNP-CB-024-1 | ecosystem: Environmental > Aquatic > Thermal springs > Hot (42-90C) > Sediment... | reverse complement strand
TGAAAAAAGAAATAAAAGAAAAATGTATATGTCCATTTTGTGAAGAAGAATTAAAACTTGCTTGTTTTGAACCTATATTTTGTGAACATTGTAAGATTGTGTTAATTAAATGTCAAAACTGTGGCCAGTTATTTAACGAAAAACTTGAAAAATGTCCAACTTGTGGTGTAGTAAAAAAAGAAAAACATGAACTTTAGAAATGTAATTTTATTTAAAGTAAAAGTTTTGTTAATAATATATTGTTTACTACTTTTTAATCAACCCATTTTTAGTTTAGGGGAAGTTAGAGTCACAATGTGGGGTGGATATTCTACTGTTTCAATGGATGATTTGAACAAACAATTAGAATCAAAAGCGGATTATATGTTTAAAAATTCCGATGGTTATCAACCTTCAGTTAGAAGATTTTCGGATAGTATAATTTTTGGTTTTGATGTTTTATATAAACTTTCTCACGATATTTATGTTGGTCCTAGAATTGCATTTTTATCTTCATCCGGAGAGGTTTTAGGTAGAACTACAGTTTTGGGATATACACAAATTAATCCTCCTTATGATCCTATATATGACGCTAAAATTAGTCTTAACACTTTTTTAATTCCTATAATGTTTGGTGGAGTTTATTCAAAAGAGATACTAAAAAAAATGTTTTTTTCAGGAAAAATATTTATTGGTTTTGCTAATGCGTATTTTACTTCACGATTTGAATGGTACAAGGAATATGGCTATACTGAAAGTACTTATGTTGAATATTTTGCAGAAGGTAATGGTGTAGTTTCCGACTTATCTACAGCGATAGAGTATAGAATATCTAAAAATCTTTCTACAGAACTTAGCATTGGTTACAAAATTGCAAGAATTACAAACATGCATCAAACAAAAGAGTATAAAACACTTTATATTGGTAAAACGAAAGAAATTGTTGTACAGGTGGAAGATGAAAAAGGTAATAAAATTCCATTTGATTTTAGTGGAATGGACTTTACTTTTGGACTAAAATATAGGTTTTAAGGTAAGTAATATTATGAAAAAAATCTTTATATTTATGCTAATACTTTTATTTATTTCTAAAACAAATTCCGAAATACATTTGGGTGTTTTAGGAGCAGTTAAAAAAAGAGGTGAAAAACTGTATAATAAAGTTGACGATACCATAATTTATCCTGATACTGACCAACCACCACAACTTACAATAAAATGGTGGAGTACAGGTTCCACTATACCTAAAGAAGATGTATATCTTATTTCAACTTTTGGTGTTTTAAAAATAAATATGCCGGGTCATGTTGATCATTTTACATTATGGGTTGCATCTTCTGCATATAAACCAATTTATTCATTATGTGATGGTGTTGTAGTTTCACTTGAACCCGGTTATGATAAAGACCATCAAGTTATCAGATATGGTAAAAATTATGCAGTAGAATACTGTCATGTTGTGAATTTAAATCCAGATCTTTATATAGGTAAAATTGTAAAAAAAGGAGATAAGATTGGAGAAATATGTCCTCTAATGGGACAACCAGGTAACAATGTTCCACTTGAAGGGACAGGATATTTTGAAGTAAGATTTTTAAAAAGGAAAGAAAATGGTAAATGGATTGCTGTAGATTTATATGAATATCTTGACCCTGTTTCTAAAGAAAACATTAAAGAAATATGGTTAGAAAAAGGTCTTAGTGAAACATCTACTGCTGGATTAAGGAATATAGATGGAAAATTATATGATATTTTTGGTAACGAGATTACAACTTCTACTATTCGTGGAGCAGTCCATGAGATAGATTTACCAGGATATGATTATAATGACCTTATAATGTATGACTATTGGAGGAGATGATACTTATGCGGCTTAGTTATAAAAGTTTTTTAATTATTTGCTTTATATCAACTTGTGTATTGTTTGCTGATGAAAACATTAGGAATAAATTTGCATTAGGTTTATCATTTGAAGAAACATCTCTGCCCTCTTTTAGAACAAAATTTAAGATCTATAATTCCATCTTTTTAGAAGTTAGGTTAGGCAGTGTTTTTGAAGAAAAACAATATTCAAATTATTCTGGTTTAGAACTTATTGGCATAAGAGGATATTTTTATATTTTGAATTTGAAAACGAAGTATTTATTTGTTTATACAGGAGCAGAATTTGACAATGTTAGAATATTTCAAAAAATGACTAATGATGCTTTTGGAAGTGGATATGTTTTTGGATCTTTTTTGGGTATAGAGAAATATATATCAATAGGAACCTCATTTTCTTTTGATTTTGGTCCTTATTATACTTATCTTAAACATAAATATTTTGATGTAAAAGAAGAAGGAATTGATTTCGTTTTCAATATTATTATAAATTTTTATATTTTTTAATTTAAGTCATAAACAAAAATGAGAAAAGTATATCTTGATTATGCAGCAACAACACCTGTTGACCCAAGAGTAAAAAAGTTTATACAAAAATACTTCACCAACATTTTTGGTAATACACATAGTATACACACTTTAGGACAACTCGCCTATCAAGAAGTAGAAAAATCAAGAAATTTCATTGCAAAAATGTTAAATTGTGAACCTGAAGAAATAATTTTTACCTCAGGTGGGACAGAATCAAACAATACTGCAATAAAAGGAGTATTCTTCTCACAAAGAAAATATAATAAAAAATTACATTTTATAACTTCAACAATAGAACATCATGCTGTACTTGAACCATTAAAATTTTTAGAACAAAATTTCAGAGATGAAGTTGAGATAAGTTATGTCCCTGTAGAAGAAAATGGGATAATAAATGTTGATAAGTTGTTTTCATACATCAAAGATAACACAATTTTTATAAGTATAATGCATGCAAATAACGAAATTGGTACAATTCAGCCAATAGAAGAAATTGGCAAAAAATTGCATGTCCTAAATGAACAAAGAAAAAAAGAAAACAAGCCAAAAATATACTTTCACACAGATGCAGTACAAACTTTTGCCCATATTGAAGTGGATGTTAAAAAACTTAATGTTGATCTGTTATCAATAAGCGGACACAAATTTTATGCACCAAAAGGTGTTGGAGTACTTTATGTTAAAAAAGGGACAAAAATAGAGCCATTACTACACGGTGGTGGACACGAGTTTGGCCTTCGTTCATCAACTGTTAATGTGACAGGCATAGTAGGACTTTACAAAGCAGCAGAAATTGCTAAAAATGAGATGGAAGAAGAAAATAAAAGAATAAAAGTTTTAAGAGATAAGTTGTTAGATGGGATATTAAAAACAATACCTGATGTTGTAGTGAACGGCGATTTAGAAAAACGATTAGTTAACAGTTTAAACATAAGTGTAGCAGGTATTGAAAGCGAATCAGTTTTGATCGCTTTGGATAGAAAAGGAATTTATATTTCCTCAGGCAGTGCGTGTTCATCAGGTAGTTTAGAACCATCACATGTGTTACTTGCTATTGGGAGAGATGCTGTTTTATCTCGTGGGTCGTTAAGGTTCACCTTAGGAAGGTTTACAAAAGAAGAAGATATTGATTATGTCTTAAAAGTCCTACCAAAAGTTATAGAAAAAATTAGAAAAATCTCGCCATTGTATAAAAAATAAAAATGAGTGTATATATTTATCTTGTACAATATACACAGGCAAAAAAAAGAAGAAGAGGATCTTGAAAAGAGGGTTAACTGATAAAGGGTTTAATGAACAGGACTTAAAAATTTGCTATTTTATATTCGGAAAATAAAGTTTTTTTTATATATGTTTTTGCAACTTTTCTAGATGAATTTTTATATCAAAGAATTTTTCGTAAACATAGAATATAATCCAGAGATACAACAAGAGATAAAATCTACCTCATCTAATATTTCTGGCAGTCAACAATTAAGTAACCCTTTTGTTGGTATAGATATTTTTAAAAAGAAGTCAAACACAATACTTCCAGGTGTAACTTATGTGAACAAAGTGAGTTTATTTTATTTAAACTGCGAGGTTTGGGTAGTAAAGTTTCAGGCGCACTTTCCTATATTTCTATAAGATTGTTTTTGATATATTGACTTTTATTTAAAAAAATTTGTATTGAATTCTATTGGTAAAATCAAAACTAATATTGAGCAGATATGAGATATGATACAACAAGAATTGTTAGATAAATATAAAGTTTTGTTAAAAGAAGTTGATAAAGTTGGAGACTTTCTTTGAAATTCCAAAAAAACAAAATCTCATCTTAGAATTAGAAAAAAAACTTTCCCAGACAGATTTGTGGAATAATCCCACACTACAAGAACAGCAAATAGAACTTGTCAAAAAATTGCAACAAGTAAAGCAGGATGTTGAGATATATCAAAAGATAAAATCTATCGTTTCTGAATTAGATACAATTATTGAACTATTTGAACATGATCCACAAGATCATTCTTTAAATCAAGAATTTAGTAGTAGAATTAACGAATTGGAGAAGTTAATAAAAGAAGTGAAATTAAATACTCTACTTAGTGGACCTCACGATGATTCTAACGCAATTGTGACTTTACATGCAGGTGCAGGTGGGACTGAAGCTTGTGATTGGGTTGAGATGTTGTTTAGGATGTATTCTCGTTGGGCAAATAAAAAGGGGTTTGAAGTTGAGATTATTGATATAAATAAGGGAGAAGAAGCTGGCATAAAAAGTGTAACTTTTATTGTAAAAGGTAAATACGCTTATGGACTTTTGAAAGGTGAAGAAGGTGTACATAGATTAGTAAGAATTTCTCCCTTTGATGCTAATAAAAGAAGGCATACATCTTTTGCAAGTTGCGATGTTTCACCTGAAGTAGAGGAGGAAGAGATTAATATTGACGAGAAAGATTTAAAAATTGAAACATTCCGTGCATCAGGTCATGGAGGGCAACATCTACAAAAGACAGAATCCGCGGTGAGAATAGTTCATATCCCAACAGGTATTGTTGTACAATGTCAATCAGAACGTTCACAATTAAAAAATAAAATTTTGGCAATGAAAATTTTAAAATCACGACTTTATAAATTAAAAGAAGAACAACAAAATTTAGAGAAACAAAAAGAAAGAATGCAGAAAGGTGACATAGGTTGGGGAAGACAAAGAAGGTCATATGTTTTTATGCCATATCAGCTTGTGAAAGATAATATTACTCAAGTGGAAGTTGGAGATGTTAATTCTGTGATGGATGGAGAAATAGATATATTTATTCAAGCGTATTTAGAACAGAATGCTAAAAAATCTAATTTATTGTAAATAACAAAAAATTTTTGTAAATTTTAATCTTTGTTGAAATGGAGTTAAATAAATATGAAACAGTTATGGTAGCCGTCCCGCAAGTTGCGGTGTGGTAGCCACAGGATTTAGCCTGAGCAGAATAATAGTAGGAAGTAGAAAGTAGGTAAGGTGTAAGGTAGTGAGGCACGGCTTTAGCCGTGCAAATATAGGTTATGGTAGCCGCAAGCTTTAGCTTGCGTAAAATAATAGTAGATAGTAGAAAGTATGAAGGTGTTAGGTATTTGTAGGGCACGGCTTCAGCCGTGCATAATTTTTGCAAACCTAAAGGTTTGCCCTACATTGTTTTATACATTTTGTTTGTCTTGTAATTTCATAAACATCATAAAATAGTTAACAGAACTTATTGAAAAGGGAGTTATTAAATAAGTATGAAACAGTTAAAAAAGTTAAGAAAAAAAATTAATTTTATAGATGAAAAAATATTGAATCTATTAAATCAAAGAGCTGAAATTGCAAAAAAAATTGGTGAAATAAAAATTCTTAAAGGATACAATATTTATTCTCCAGAAAGGGAAAAAGAAGTAATTGAGAGATTGATAAAGATTAACAAAGGCCCACTAAATGAAGAGGATATAAAAGAGGTTTTTTCTACAATTATTCAGATATGCCGTTATCAACAAAGAAAACTAATAATTTCATATTTAGGTCCTGAGGGAACTTTTACTCATCTTGCTGCTTTAAAAATTTTTGGGAGTAGAAATATTTATATTGCTAAAGAAACAATTGATGATGTATTTTATAGTGTTGAAAAAGATGAAACAGAGTTTGGAGTTGTTCCAGTAGAAAATACTACTGAAGGTATTGTTAGTCATACTTTAGATATGTTTTTAGAATGTGATTTATATATATGTGGTGAGATAAATATGAAAATTTCGCATTGTTTGGTATCTAAAGAAAATTCAATTAAAAAAATAAAGTTTTTATATTCTCATCCACAAGCTATTGCTCAGTGTAAAAATTTCATTAACACAAAATTGCATAATGTAAAAATTTATGAAGTTTCTTCTACTGCAGAAGCAGCAAAAGTTGTATTAAAGAAGGAAAATTCAGCTGCTATAGCTGCCGAGGTTGCTGCTAAAATTTATAATTTAAATATTTTAGAAAGAAATATACAGGATTTAGAAGATAATTATACAAGATTTATAGTAATAGGAAAACATAAAGTTTCCAATTCAGGGAAAGATAAGACATCTATAATGTTTTCTTTAAAAGATAGAGTTGGTATATTACATGATGCTCTGGCGCCTTTTAAAAAATACGGAATTAATCTGACAAAGATAGAGTCAAGGCCTTCAAAACAGCGCCCTTGGGAATATGTATTCTTTGTTGATTTTATAGGACATATAAATAATAAAAATGTTAAAAAAGCTATAGAAGAATTAGAGAAATTGTGTGTTTATTATAAATTTTTAGGTTCTTATCCTCAAGCAAAATAGGATGATAGTTCATAGTTCATAGTTAATAGTTAATAGTTGTAGGGCAAGGATTTATCCTTGCAAAATTTGGTAGCCGCAGTCCCGTTTTGGGCGGGACTGCGAAGAATAATAGTAGGAAGTAGAAAGTAGGTAGGTGTGTAGGAGATATATAAATTATGATACCTTTACCAAAACCAAGAAAAGAAATAAAAAATTTCCAACCTTATGTCCCAGGAAGACCAATTGAAGAAATAAAAAATAAATTTGGGTTAAAAGATGTTTACAAACTTGCTTCAAATGAAAATCCTATAGGTTGTTCAAAGAAAGCAAAGAAGGTATTGAAAAAACTATTCAATGTATTCCATAGATATCCTGAAGGTTCAAGTTTAATTTTAAGAGAAGCAATTGCTGAAAAATTTAATCTATCAGTTAATGAAGTGATAATTGGTGCGGGGACTGACGAACTTATTGAACTTGTTGCAAAAACATATCTTTCAAAAGATGAAAATATAGTTGTCTCTGAACATGCTTTTATTAGATATCAAATGGCAGGTGAACTTATGGGGTGTAAGATAATTTCCGTTCCAATGAAAAATTATACTCACGATTTAGAATCAATGTTCAAAAAAGTTAACAAAAAAACAAAAGTCGTTTTTATTGCAAATCCAAACAATCCAACTGGCACTTATAACACACACTATGAATTAGAAAAATTTTTAAAAAATCTCTTAGATAAAAAATTATATCCAATAGTTGTCATAGATGAGGCATATTATGAATATGCAAAAGTTTTTGACGACTATCCAGACAGTTTGGCATTAAGAAATATCTATCCTAATCTTTTGATATTAAGGACATTTTCAAAAATATATGGGCTTGCAGGTTTAAGGGTTGGATTTGGAATTTCAAGGGAAGAAATAATATCTGATCTTGACAGAGTTAGACCGCCATTTAATGTCTCTGTTGTTGCTCAATATGTTGCAAGGGAGGTTTTGTTTGATGAAGAACATATTAAAAAATCTTTAGATTTGATAATTAAAGAAAAAAAATTTTTGTATAGAGAATTAGATAAATTGAAGCTGAAATATATACCTTCAGCAACTAATTTTATATTGATTAATTTATATCCTCACAAAGGGAAAGATATATTTAAAAAATTATTGACAAAAGGGATAATAGTAAGAAGTATGGAAGAGTATGATTTTCCATATTGTATCAGAGTAACTATTGGAAAGCATAAAGAAAATTTGTTGTTTATAAAATATTTGAAAGAAATTTTAAGAAAGGAAGGATAAATTTATGATATTAATTATAAAGAATAGCATAACAGAGGAACAATTTAATCATATATTAGAAAAAATAAAAGAATTAGGTTTTACTCCACATATATCAAGAGGGGTTAAAAAAACAATTATTGGACTTATTGGTGAGCAAGCTGAGAAATATAGGGAAATCTTTGAGGCAATGGAAGGAGTAGAACAAATTTCTGAGATTGAAAAACCATTTAAGTTAGCAAGCAGAGAGTTTAAAGAAGAAAATACAATAGTAAAAGTTAATGATAAAGTAGAGATTGGTGGAAAAAAAGTAGTGGTTATAGCAGGACCTTGTGCAGTAGAATCAAGAGAACAAATATTTAAAATTGCTGAACTTGTTAAAAAATCTGGTGCTGACTTAATTCGTGGTGGAGCATTTAAACCGCGGACATCGCCATACGCGTTTCAAGGTTTAGGGAAAGAGGCTTTAAAGTATTTAAAAGAAGTCAAAGAGTTGTTAAAAATTGGTATTGTGACAGAAGTTATGAATATTGAACAGATTGATGCTGTATCAGAAGTTGCTGATATATTGCAAATTGGTGCAAGAAACGTACAAAATTTTGACTTGTTGAAAGAAGTCGGTAAAATTAAAAAACCTATTTTGCTTAAACGTGGAATGGCAACTACAATTAAGGAATGGTTGATGTCAGCAGAGTATATTATGTCTCAAGGAAATTACAATGTAATACTTTGTGAGCGTGGTATAAGAACTTTTGAAGATTCTACAAGATTTACATTAGATCTTAATGCTATACCTGTAGTAAAAAGTTTGTCACATCTACCTATAATAGTTGATCCAAGTCATGGCATAGGAATAAGAAATTTTGTACCCACTATGGCTAAAGCGGCTGTTGTTGCTGGTGCTGATGGATTAATTATTGAAGTGCATCATAAACCAGAAGAAGCTTTGTCAGATGGACCACAAAGTATACTACCACAACAGTTTGAACAATTAATGCAAGAATTAAAAAAAATTGTTGAGGTTATAGGAAAGACAATTTAAAGATGTTAAACATAAATTCAATAACAATAATTGGTGTAGGCCTTATTGGTGGTTCTGTTGGTTTAGGATTGAAAAAGAAAGACTCAAAAATAAAAATTGTTGGTGTTGGAAGAAATATTAGCCGTCTTAAAATTGCAAAACAAAAAGGTTGTATTGATTTATATACAACAGATTTAAAAGAAGGTGTAAAAGATGCAGATATAGTTATAGTTTCTACCCCTGTAAAAATTATTCCTGAATTTATAAAACAAATACTGCCATATGTTAAACCTAACTGTGTTATAACTGATGTTGGAAGTGTTAAGTATGAAATTTTCAAATCTATAAAAAAAGAAATTAAAAAATACAAAAATATAAACTTTATAGGAAGCCATCCTATTGCTGGTTCTGAAAAAAAAGGAGTAGAGTTTGCAGAGGAAGATCTTTTTGAAAATTCTGTATGTGTAGTTTGTTATGATAAAGAAATTTCTTCAAAAGAAGGTTTAGAAAAAATAAAATCTTTATGGAAATCGTTAAATTCAAAAGTAATCCTTCTTGAACCAAAAAAACATGACAAAATCTTAGCTTTGACAAGTCATTTTTTACATATCATTTCTTATTTATTAACAAAAAAAATTAATAGTAAAGAAGAATATTTAAATTTTGTTGGTGGAGCATATAGAGATATGACTAGAATTTCAGCTTCTGATCCAGAATTATGGGCTGAGATATGTTTTATGAACAAGAGGTTTATAAAAAATGAGATAGAAAGCTTCATAAGGGATCTAAACAAAGTTAGAAAAATTTTGGATGATTTTGAAAAACTAAAGAAATTTTTAACAAAGTGTTATAATTTAAAAATAAAAAATTATGAGTGAAATGAAAGTTCAAAAAAAATTTCCCATCCATGCTGAGGTAAATGTTTCACCGGATAAATCAATCACTCACAGAGCTGTAATGTTTGCTTCATTATCTTCAGGTGAATGTGTTATAAATAATTATCTAAATAGTAAAGATTGTTATTCTACTATTGAAGCATTTAGAAAATTGGGCATAAAGATAGTTGAAGAAAAAAATAGAGTTTTAAAAGTCTATGGCAAAGGACTAAATGGACTTTCTCAACCACAGGAAGTTATTGATGCTTGTAATTCTGGCACAACTGTAAGGTTGCTTTTAGGAATCCTTTCTGGTAATGAAATTGAAGCTACAATTGTTGGTGACGAGAGTTTATCAAAAAGACCTATGGCAAGAGTTATAGAACCCTTATCTTTAATGGGAGCAAAAATTGCTGCTAAAGAGAATAATTTTTTACCAATTAAAATTGTTGGGAACAAAAATTTAAAACCTATCACTTGGACAAGCAAAATTCCTTCTGCACAAGTGAAATCAAGTATTTTGTTTGCAGGAATGTATGCAAGGGGAGAAACAATATATAAAGAACCTACTCTGTCAAGAGATCACACTGAACGTATAATGCAATATTTAAAATTACCTATTTCTAAAAAAGAGTTAGTAGTCTCAATTAAAGGAAAAGTTAAAGAAATAAAACCATTTGAAATAACTATACCAGATGATCCATCATCCGCAAGTTATTTTATAGCAATGGGTGTGTTGGTACCAAATTCTTCTATTTTAATAAAAAATGTTTGTATTAATCCTACCAGAATTGGATTTATTAATATTTTGATAAAAATGGGTGCAAAGATAAATTTTATCAATCCTCGTATTTTATATAACGAACCAATAGCAGATATAAAAGTTGAAAGCAGTAAATTAAAAAGTATAAAAATTACAGAAGATATGGTGCCATCTATGATAGACGAGTTACCTTTATTAGCTGTTGTAGCTACTCAAGCAGATGGGATAACTGAGATCAAAGGTGCTCAAGAGTTAAGAGTTAAAGAATCTGATAGGATTAAATCTATAGTTACAGAATTACAGAAATTAGGTGCTAAAGTAATAGAACGACCTGATGGAATGATAATAATGGGTAACACAAATCTTAAACCTACACGTGACAATGTATTGGAAACTTATAGTGATCACAGAATTGCTATGAGTTTGGCTGTCGCAGGCAGTATATGTGATGGTGAAGTTATAATTAAAGATGCAGAGTGTGTTGAAATATCATTTCCTGATTTTTGGAATTTGTATAACAGTATTTAATTTTATGCAAATAATTGTTTCAAAACATATAGGTTTTTGCAGTGGTGTCAAAAGATGTGTAAAACTTGCAGAAGAGTATATCAATAAAGGATATAAAGTTTTTGCTTATGGTGAACTTCTACATAATGAAAAAGAAATTGAAAGATTAAAAAAATTAGGACTCGAAGTTATAGAAGATATTGAAGAGTTAAAGAAAATTAACGAGAATGTTGTGTTAGTAATTAGAACACATGGCATTGAAAATAATATATATGAGGAAATTTGTAAATTAGAAAATATTACAATTATAGATGGAACCTGTCCTATTGTTAAAAAAAATCAGAATATAATTAATGAGTGGACAAACAAAGGCTACGATGCTATAATATACGGTAATATTCAACATCCTGAAATTAAAGCTTTAGTTTCTTATATTGCACCAAATACAAGATATTATATAATCAATTCTTCTAATGAAATCGAAAACATAAACTTATCAGATAAAATGATTTTAATAGCACAGACAACTAAAGAAACTCAAGAATATGATAAGATTATTGAAAAATTAAAAAAATTTTCAAATATTAAAATATTTTATTCAATCTGTAAAGAGACAATATCAAGAGAAAAAGAGACAGAAGAACTGTCAAAACAAGTAGATTGTGTTGTTGTGGTTGGAGGGAAAAATTCTGCTAACACTAAAAAGTTAGTCACAATTGCAAAAAAGTACAACAAAAATGTTATAGTGTTAAACTCTGAAAATTTTAAAGAAAATATAGAAAATATAAATAATTATAAAAAAATAGGAATTGTTTCTGGAGCATCTACTCCCAAATGGTTAGTAGAAAAAATTGTAGGAAAAATTAAAAATAGCTTTTAAAATAAGGAGTTTAAAATTATGGAAGACAAAATTAAAAATTTTGATGAAAATGAATACATAGTAGATATAAAACCACAAGAGATTTATAAATATTGTGAAGATATAAAAGTAGGAGATATTGTGGAAGGTAAAGTTATAGAGGTTGCAAATGATGGAGTTTATGTTGATATTTTTTCTAAGACAGATGGATTTATTCCAATTGACGAGTTCCAAAATAAAAATATTTCTGAAATTTTTAAACCAAATCAGATAATAAAAGTTTTTGTACGCAAAATTAATTATGATGATGTTCATATAGTTTCTTACAGAAAAGCGAAGGAGTTAGAGATAAGAGAGTTATTAGAGAAAAACTTTAATAATAGAACTCCTATGGATGCTACTTTAATTTCAAAGACAGAATATGGATATATTGTAGATATAGGCATAGATGCTGTTTTACCATTTAAGGAAACAACAAAAGAATTGAAAGAAAAAATTGAAAAACTTAAGCCGAATGAGAAATTTAATTTTAAAGTGATAATAAAAGAAATAAAAGATAAAAATAAGGAATTAGAAATCGTAGTATCTAATAAAATTTATGAAGAGATTGTAAGACAACAATTAAAAGAAAAATTGTTGAACACTATTAAAGAAGGAGATGAAGTTATAGGTGAAGTTAAAACAATAACCTCGTTTGGAGCATTCGTAGAAATAAATGGTGTTGAAACATTACTTCATATAAGTGATATTGCTTGGCATAAAATTAAAGATCCTCAAGAGTTGTTACATCAAGGAGACAAAATTAAAGTTAAAATTTTAAAAATTGATAAAGACACTGGAAAAATCTCTGTTGGTTTAAAGCAACTATTTCCTCATCCTTGGGAGGAAATCGAAAAAAAATATCATGTGGGAGAAGTTGTAAAAGGAAAGATAACAAATATAACTAAATTTGGTATATTTGTAGAATTAGAGCCAGCAATAGAAGGACTTGTTCATATATCAGAAGTAAGTTGGGAAGATAAAATGCCTGATTTACAAAAAATTTATAAAATAGGACAAGAAATACAGGTGAAGATTTTAAATATTAATAAAGAAGAAAGAAAAATCTCTTTATCTATCAAAAAAGTATTCAAAAATCCATGGGAAGATTTAAAAAAGGAATTTCCTAAAGGTACAAAGCAAAAAGGTAAGATAACAAAAATTCTTCCTTATGGAATGTTTGTCCTAATTAAGCCTGGGTTTGAAGGTTTAATACATAAATCAGATATTTCCTGGACTAAAAGGATTGATAATCTTTTTAAAATTTATAAAGTTGGACAATATGTAGAATATATTGTATTAGATATCCTACCTGAGCAAGAACGTGTTATTTTGTCTATTAAACACCTTTATCCTAATCCCTTTGAGAAATATAAAGTTGATGATATAGTTAAATGTAAGATAAAAAAGATTTTAAGAAATATTTTAATTGTTTTGCTTGATGAAGATGTTGAAGGAATAATAACAAAAAAAGAAGCAATTAGTGAAGAAAAAGATATATCTAAAGAACTTAAGGCATTGTATAAACCAGGCCAAGAAATAGATGCGGTAGTTACTTTTGTAGATGAAAATACCCATAAGATAGAATTATCTGTTAAAAAATTACACAAAGTTATCCAAAAACAACTAATAAAAAAATATTCTAAAATAGAAACTCCCACACTAAAAGATATATTGTCTGAAAGCTAAATTTTTTATGCAAAAGTTTAAAAAATCTTTTTTAGCGTTTTTAATACTTATTCTTTTAGTTTTTTTAATTTTTTTATTTTACAATTTAAAGTCAAAAAAAGTTTTTTTTCCTCGTGGAAAAGAAATAGGAAATATTAAAGAGGAAGTAATTAATTCAAAAATTGATAAGTTACTTAGGGAGTTAAATTTTTCACCTGAGAATGCCAAAATAATGGTTGAACTTGGAATTTATTACTTCTTAAAAGGACCTCAGTTTTATGACAAATCCATAAATTTACTACATAAAGCATGGCAGTTGGGAAATACAGATACCAGAATTTTTTATTATTTAGGCTCGATGTATGAATTTCTTAATCTTAACAATCTTGCTATAAATGAATATAAAAAGTTTTTAAATAATCATCCTGAAGATTTAGAAGTAAACTTAAAAATTGCTAATCTTTGCTTTAAAACAGGGAAAGTTGAGGATGCTTTGAATAATTATTTTTATATACTTAAAAAAGACAAAACAAACATAATAGCTTTGACAAATATTGGTTTTATATATTTTTCTCGTAATGAACTTGACAATGCTAATGAATACTTTTTGAAAGTAAAAGAAATCTGCAAAAAAAACAAATTACCAGAACCTAAGAATATAAATTTTTATTTAGGTAAAATATTCTTTTTAAATAAAGACTTTGATAAAGCAAAATTATTTTTTGAACAAGAAAGATTGCTTTATCCTCAAAATATTGAGAATAATTTAATGCTTGCAAAGACATATTTTGAGTTAAAAGATTTTCAAAATTCTGCTGAATTTGTAAAACAGCTTCTGAAAGATATACCTAAAAATAAAGAATTATTAGAATTAAAAAATAAACTAAAAAAATTTTTATAAAAATATGTTGGCAAAAGTTTTTTCTGCTACAGTTTATGCTATAGAAGGTTTTTTTATAGAAGTAGAAATAGATATTTCAAGTGGCTTTCCTACATTTACTATAGTAGGTCTTCCTGATACCGCGGTAAAAGAATCAAAAGAACGTGTAACAGCTGCTATACGGAACTCTGGCTTTGATTTTCCTACAAAGAAAATCACAGTTAATTTAGCACCAGCTGACTTTAAAAAAGAAGGTGCAGGATTTGATTTACCAATAGCCTTAGGTATTCTTGCTGCTTTAGGAAAAGTAAATTTGGAAGAGACAAAGAAATATTTTATAGTTGGAGAGTTAGCATTGGATGGAAGTGTAAGAGCGGTTAAAGGAGTTTTACCAATTGCTTTAAAAGTAGCAAGAGAAAAAAATAACAATCTAATTGTTCCTCACCAAAATGTTAAAGAAACTGTTGTAGCAGATATCAATGCATTTCCTGTTAAGAATTTGACCGAAGCAATTAAATTTATAAATAAAGAAATAGAGATAGCACCTTTTAAAATGAATTTAGAAGAACTATATGAAGAAAATTATTTTTATGATGTAGATTTTAGTGAGGTGAAAGGGCAACAGTTTGCTAAACGTGCGATAGAAGTTGCAGCTTCCGGTGGACATAATATCCTTATGATCGGCCCACCAGGTGCTGGAAAAACTATGCTTGCTTCAAGAATCCCAACTATACTACCTAAACTAACTATAGAAGAAGCTATTGAAACAACTAAGATTTATTCTGTTGCTGGTTTGTTAAATGATAAATTTATATCTGTTAGACCTTTCAGAGCTCCCCACCATACTATATCTGATGTAGCATTAGTTGGTGGAGGACAAATACCAAAACCTGGTGAGATTTCATTAGCTCACAATGGTGTATTATTTTTAGATGAGCTACCTGAGTTTGACAGGAATGTTTTAGAAGTTTTAAGGCAGCCTCTTGAGAAAGGGTATGTTACAGTTTCAAGAGCTGCTTTTAAATGTGATTTCCCTGCTAGAATAATGTTAGTTGCTGCTTGTAATCCATGTCCATGTGGATATTATGGACATCCAAAAAAAGAATGTGTTTGTACACCATACCAAATACAGAAGTATATTTCTAAACTTTCCGGACCTTTGCTTGATAGAATTGATATCCAGATAGAAGTTCCACCTGTGGATGTTGAAGATATTACTTCTGATTTACCATCTGAAACATCTGAAGAAATCAGAAAACGTGTAGAAAAAGTTAGGAAAATCCAGTATGAAAGATATAAGAATAAAAAAATATTTACAAATTCACAACTTACAACAAAACTCATCAAAGAATTTTGCCCTATGACTGACGAAGCAAAAAGAATATTAAAAATAAGTATTGAGAAACTAAATCTTTCAGCACGTGCTTATGATAGAATAATAAAAGTTGCAAGAACAATAGCTGATATGGATAACAAAGAAATAATTGATTCAACTCATATCTCTGAAGCAGTTCAATATAGAAGTATAGATAAATTAGTTAAATAATCTATGAACATTGTAGTTTTTACTCCTACATATAACGAAGCAGAAAATATAGAGCTTTTTATAAAACAAGTTTTTGATGTTTTGCCCAATTGCAAAATCTTAGTTGTGGATGATGATTCAGCGGACGGTACTGCTATTAAAGTTCAAAACTTGCAAAAAAGTTATAAAAACTTATATTTAGTGATTAGAAAAGAAAAACGTGGCCGTGGTTATGCAGGAATTGAAGGATTTAAAAAAGCATTAGAACTCGATGCAGACATAATTGTTGAAATGGACGCAGACTTATCCCACTCTCCATACGAACTTCCAAAATTAATTGATAACTTAATAAACAATCCTGATATAGACATAGTTGTAGGTTCTAGATATATTAAAGGAGGAAAAGATAATGAAAGGAATTTAATTAGGAGATTTATAAGTTTATTCGCTAGAACATACTTAAGAATTGTAACCGGTATTACTATTAGAGATATAACCTCTGGTTACAAAGTCTATAGGAGGAAAGTTATTGAAACAATACTTCCTTACCTGTCTTCTTCAGATCCATTTATTGTTACCGAAGTAAACTATCTATGTAAATTATTTGGTTTTAAATTTTCCGAAATACCAATAGAATTCCATGATAGATTTGCAGGAAAAAGTAAACTTACTTTATGGAAGCTTGTTAGATATTTATTTAAAGTATGGGTTTTGGTTGTAAAACAATTTATTGCTGAAAAGTATAATCTTATATTTTTAAAATTTTTATTTTTAACCGACCTTTTAAGATTGATTCTTATTGGGAAGTTTGGTCTAACAGATGACGAAGCACACTATTGGCAGTATTCACAGCATTTGGACTTTTCATATTTTGACCATCCTCCAATGGTGGGATATTTAATATATATCTTTACAAAAATATTTGGGAATAATGTATATGGGGTTAGATTTCCAGCTATATTGTGTTTTACTATTTCTTTAATATATTTTTATCGTTTAATCAAAGAATTTTACAACTCAAAAGTAGCATTTTATAGTAGTCTACTGGTAAGTGTAATACCAATATTTTTTGTTGGTTCAATTATTACAATTCCGGATGCTATTCTTGGAATGTTTTGGATGATATTTATATTTTATTTCTATAAGTTTCTTACTACAAATGATACTTGGATTTTATATCTTTGTGGAATAATTTTAGGATTAGCAGGGTTAAGTAAATATAATGCAGTTTTACTTTTCATAAGCTGTTTAATAATACTTTTCGTAAATAAAGAATTTAGAATTTGGTTTTTAAAGAAAGATTTTTATATTTTTTGTTTAATTGCACTCTCTGTAATTTCACCTATAATATTTTGGAATATATCTCACAATTTCATATCTTTTAAATATCAGTTTTTCCACGGAGTTGGTAAAGAGATTAAGTTTTCTATTTTATTATTTTTGCAAAATTTTGGATTTCAAGCATTATACTTATCTCCTGTTATAATTATTTTTTTATGGTATTATATTTTTAGATTTTTATTTAAAAAAGAAAAAATTTTTACAATTAAAGAACAATTCTTGTTATATTTCGCTTTACCTGGAATTATTTTATTTAACATTATAGCATTCAAAAATCAAATTTTACCTCATTGGCCTGCTGTATCTTATTTAACATTAATACCACTATTATCTTTCAATAATAGAAGCTTTCAATATTTGAGTTCATTATTTTCTGCTTTGATAATAACCGTCTTTGTCATATTAGTTTCTATGTTTAGCATTATACCTATACCTGAAAAATATAAATATGCAGATACTCCAGATAAACTTTATGGTTGGGAAGTTACTGGTAAAGAAGCCAAAAATTTATTAGAAACTCATCCGGGAAGTTTTATATTTACACACAAGTATTACTCTGCAGGACAGTTGAGATTCTCAATTTCAAAGTATTATAATAAGAATATACCACAAGTTTTTTGTTTAGATAAAGATTTTAATCAATATGATTTTTGGTATAAAAATTTAAGACAATACGATGGAAGAGATGCTATATTTTTTTCTGAAGATAGATACCAACAACAAGATGAAGTTATTTTAAACAGTAATATTTTCAAAAATTACAATCTAATATCAATAATAAACTTTAGAAAATCAAAAATTTGGCCAGAGAGAAGATTTAAGTTCTATCTATGTAAAAACTTTGATTATCAAAAAGCTTGCAAAGAAAATTTTATTGTCCAAAAATATAACAATTTTGTTACAGTTACAGAATATTTTAGAAACTATGATAAAATAATATTTTTAAAACTTAACAAAAATCAACTTTATAAAAGTAAAGTTTTTAGAACAATGTCTTACATAGTAACAAACTTGGGAAATGGTTTAGTTGTGATACCTTTAGTTTTTATGCTATTATATTTAGTTGACAAAAGAAGTTTTTTATACAATGCTATTATGTTTATAGTCATAGTTGCATCTGGTGGGTTTATTATACAAATTCTAAAATTTTTATTTGATAAACCAAGACCACTAAAACTTTTTTCTGATATCTTACAACAACCAATAAATGTTATAGGAGAGCAACTAAGAGAATTTGGTTTTCCTTCGGGACATACATTTTTAGCATTTTCTACTGCGGTATTTTTGTCAGATAGATTTAAAAACAAAAATATAAGTGTATTTTTATTTTTTGTCGCGACATTAGTAGGTTTAAGCAGAATCTTAGTTGGTGCACATTTCATAAGTGATGTTATAGGAGGTTTGGTTATAGGAATAATTTTTACTACTGTTGTGCTTAAAATAGAAAAAGAAATCACTTAAAAAGTAGGAGGGGAACATGAAAAAATATGCATTTTTAATACTATTATTGTCATTTTTTATGTTAAGTTTTATTTACTCAATAGAATATGAAGTTGTAAAAGGTGACTGTTTGTGGAATATTGCAAAACAACATTATAAAAATCCATTCTTGTGGAAAAGAATATACGAAGTGAATAAAGAAAAAATAAAAAACCCAGATCTCATATATCCTGGACAGAAATTTGTCTTACCTGATTTACAAGAAGAATTTCCTGAAGAAAAAGTGGAATTGAAAGAAGAACAAGAGTTAGAAAAAACACTGTCAAAAGAAACAATAGAAAAAACTGAAGCAGAAAAGGAAGAACTACCCTCACAATTTAAAAGAGAAGAAGTTATTTCAAAACTAACAGAAAAATTTCCCAAAAAAATAAAATTTGAAGAGTATAAATTTGATGGTGAAATAATAAATGGAAAAGAAAAAAAATTTATATATATAGATTTTGATAATGTTTATATAAAAGCTAAAAATCTTACAAATATTAATTCTGGAGATATTTTAGGAGTATATCATAAAGGACCATCAAAATATGATATCAATTTAATGAATGTCCCTAATGATGAAACAAACCTTGTTGGTATTGCAGAAATAAAAGAGATAAATGAAAACTTTATTACAGCCGAAATTATAAAGACATTTTCTCCAATAGTAATTGGAGATTTAATTAAATATGAAAAAAAGTGAAAAGGAAAATCATATTTATATTGATATTACTTATTTTTAGTCTTAAAACACTTGTTGCGAAAGAGAATTACTATATAGAAATAACTTGTAATACTGAACAAGAGACCGAAATGGTTAAAAGCTTGTTAAAATCTCAACATTGGTTAGATGTAAAAAACAAAATTTGTGTAGTAGATAATACAAAAGTATTACTCGGTCCCTATCCATTGAATTTAGTCAACGAGATTAAAGATTCTATATCCGAAAAATTAAACCTTCCTGCAAACATTTATGTGGAGGATTTAAAAACTTTGGAAATGAATGATGAAAATTTTGTATCTTCAGAAGAAAATAGTCTTTTATTAGAGGAAACAGAACTTTCAGAATCAAGTAAAGAATTAACAAATGAAACAATTAATTCTTATAACGATGAAAAAATAAGAAAGATTATTTCATATGCAATGGAGCTTTATACAACACCATATAAATGGGGAGGGGTAAAAATAGAAGAAGGTGTTGATTGTTCATATTTTACAAAATATGTATTTTCAAAGTTTGGAGTAAAACTACCAAGGACAGCAAGAGAACAATATAAAATAGGTAAACCAGTAGATAAGAAAGAACTTAGGTGTGGAGATCTTGTATTTTTTAAGAAAGTATATTATAGAAAATATAAAGGTAAAGTTAGGAGGTATGAATATATTAATCATGTTGGAATTTATTTAACTAATGGTGAATTTATTCATGCAACACGCGGAGAAAGAAAAGTTACAATATCTTCTTTAGAAAGTGGTTACTATAAAAAAAATTATGCAGGAGCAAGGAGAATTATTGAAAACTAAATATGAATGAGGAAATAAAGTCACTACTTATTTTAAATAGTATACCTTCTTTAGGTCCTATAAGAATCAGAAGACTAATTGAACATTTTGGTTCAGCTTATAATGTTTTGTCAGCACCTGTAGAAGAATTAAGTAAGGTGGAAGGAATTGGTCCTAATATAGCTAATACTATAAAAATTTTCAGAAATAAAATTGAGCCCGAAAAAGAGTTAGAAATACTTAAAAAAGAAGATATAAAAATAATTACCTATGAAGATAAAGATTATCCTCCTATGTTAAAGCATCTCCCGGATGCTCCTATAATTTTATATGTTAAAGGTAAATTATTACCTCAAGACTCAATATCTATAGCAATAGTTGGGACAAGAAAACCAACATCTTATGGAAGGTTAGTAGTTGAAGAATTAATAAAGGGATTGTCAAAGTATAATCTTACTGTTGTAAGTGGTCTCGCTCACGGAATAGATGCTTTAGCACATGAGTTTGCAATAAAAAATGGTTTAAGAACTATAGCTGTTTTGGGCAATGGTTTAGGAGTTTACTATCCTATAGCAAATAAAAAATTGCAACAAAAAATACCATCCTATGGTGCATTGGTTTCAGAGTTCCCATACAAATTTACTCCTACAAAGACATCTTTTCCACAGAGAAACAGAATCATAGCTGCATTATCCTTAGGCACGGTTGTGGTAGAAGCTGATATACAAAGTGGAGCAATTATTACTGCTAAGTTTGCTTTAGAGTTAGGAAAAGATGTATTTGCTGTTCCGGGAAGTATTTTTTCAAAACAAAGTAGAGGTACAAATTATTTGATTAAAACAGGAGCAAAAATTGTTACATCCGCAGAAGATATTATAGAAGAAATAAGCCAACTTGCTGATTTAGTAAAAGATAAAATTTTAAATAAACCTATTGAGAAATCAGTTGATATAAAATTATCTAAAGAAAGCGAATATATTTTAGAAATAATAAAATCAGAACCTAATGGTATACATATAGATAAATTGCAGACAATTGCAAATATAGATATATCAAAACTGATGAATATAATATTTGAACTTGAGCTGAATTCAAAAATTAAAGAACTACCTGGTAAAATATATATTAGTACTTCTTAGAAAGGTTAAAAATATGAATCTAATAATTGTAGAATCTCCTACTAAAGAGAAAACTATTTCTAAGTTTTTAAGCAATTCTAAAGAATTTAATGAGAAATTTATTGTAAAAAGCTCATATGGTCATATTAGAGATTTACCTACAAACTCCTTAGGAGTTGATGAAAAAAATGATTTTAAACCATATTATATCTTACTACCTCGTGCAAAAAGAATTGTTGCAGAACTGAAAAAAATTCTTCCAAAAGTATCAAATGTGTATTTAGCTACAGATTTTGATAGAGAAGGTGAAGCTATTGCTTGGCATATTGTAAAAGTATTAGGATTAAATAATGATAAAGTAAAAAGAATTACTTTTCATGAAATAACTCCTTCTGCTATATTTGAAGCATTAAAAAATCCAAGGACAATAGATATGAACTTAGTAAATTCACAACAAGCAAGAAGAATTATTGATAGATTGGTAGGTTATAAAATCTCACCCTTACTATGGAAAAAAATAGCAAATAAATTATCAGCTGGAAGAGTTCAATCTGCTGCATTAAAATTTATTTATGATAGAGAATTAGAAATAGAAAAGTTTATTCCTCAAGAATATTGGAGTATAGAGTGTGATTTCTTTAAAAAAGAAGATGATAAAATAATAAAAGCAAGGTTAAAATCAATTGATAACAAAAAATTGGATAAATTAGATATAAAAAATGAGGAAGAAGCGAAAAAGATTGTAGAAGAAGTAAAGAAAGTAGGAAGTGGAGAAGTTATTGATATAAAAGTTGAAGAAAAATTAAAATCACCATTAGAACCTTTTATAACTTCCACATTACAACAAGAGGCTTCAAAAAAGCTGAACTTCTCTCCATCTAAAACTATGAGTATTGCACAAAATTTATATGAAGGTGTTGACTTAGGAAATAATGAAAGAGTCGGTCTTATAACTTATATGAGGACAGATTCTACCTATGTCTCACCATACGCGATAGAAGAATTAAGAAAGTTTATTAAAGAAAATTATGGAGAAAAATATTTACATGAACAAATAAGAAAATTTAAAACCAAAGTAAAAAATGCCCAAGAAGCACACGAAGCAATACGTCCAACAAGTGTTTATAGAACTCCAGAAAATATAAAAGAATACCTCTCAACTGAACAATATAAACTTTATAAACTTATTTGGCAAAGATTTGTAGCTACTCAAATGAAAGATATGAAGTATCAGAATATCATAATAAAGATAGATGTTGGAGAGAAGTTTTTATTTGAATCAGAAGTTAAAAAAGTTATATTTGAAGGATACACTATTATTTATCCTGATGAAAAGTTGGAAGAAGCAGATATTCCAAAAGTAGAGATTAATGAAATATTAAATATTAAAAATTGCTATGGTAAACAACACTTTACAGAACCACCTTCAAGATATACAGAAGCATCTCTCATCAAAGAATTAGAGAAAAATGGTATAGGTAGACCTTCTACTTATGCCACAATAGTAGATACTTTAAAACAACGTGGTTATGTGATACTTAAAGATAGAAAATTTCATATCACATCATTAGGTAAACAAGTAACAGAGTTATTAACGAAATATTTTCCTGAAATAGTTGATAAATTTTACACTGCAAAGATAGAAAAATTATTAGACAAAATATCCCAAGGTAAAGAAAATTGGGTAAAGGTAGTTTCTTTATGTTATGAACCAATAATAAAAGAAATTGAGGTAGCATCTAAAGAAGTTAAACCAAAAAACGAAGTTTTCCAAGGGGAAAAATGTAAAATTTGTGGTGGAAATATGATAATAAGAAGTAGTAAATATGGTAAATTCCTTTCTTGTGAAAATTATCCAAGATGTAAGTATAAGATAAACTATTATGAAGAAAATAAACTTCAAACAAAAAATACATCAGGAACTTCCAATTGAGTTTAAAACATTTTTAACAAAATTTAAAACATACTTAATTACAGAATGTAATGTTTCAGAAAATACTCTTATTTCTTATTTATTAGATTTAGAAGAATTCTTTTTGTTTATTTCAGGCATTTTAAAAATTAGAAATATATCAAATGTCAATAAAACAGTTATCAGAAGTTTTATATTGGAATTACAAAGATTAGGTTATAAGAAAAATTCTATTTTGAGAAAAATAAACACTATCAAATCATTTTTTAAATTTTTGTTAGCTAAAAAATATATTTCATCTAACCCAGCCTTATATATCAGTAATATAAAAAAAGAAAAAATTCTACCAAGTTTTTTGTCAAAAAATGAAGTAGAAAAACTACTATCATTAATAGAACCAAAAGATTTTAAAACTTCTCGTGATAGAGCTCTATTAGAACTTTTATATTCATCAGGATTAAGGATTTCTGAGGTAGCAAAACTTTTAGAAAGTGATATAGATCTATATGAAGGTTTAGTATTAGTCAAAGGAAAAGGTAATAAAGAAAGAATAGTTCCTGTAGGAGATATTGCTACAAGGTATATAAGAGAATATTTGAAGTTCAAACATAATCAAGGATTTAAAAATCCTACACTTTTTTTAAATAAATTTGGTAAACCGTTAAGTGTGAGAGGGATAAGAAAAATAATCACATTATGGGTAAAAAAAGCCTCAATACATGAAAAGGTTACACCTCATACTTTTAGACACACTTTTGCTACACACTTGTTGGATGCTGGATGTGATTTAAGAAGTATTCAAGAAATGTTGGGACATAAAAGTTTATCAACTACTAATATTTATACACATGTTTCTATTGAGAGGTTAAAAAAAGTATATGAAGAAACTCATCCAAGAAGATAGTAAAATAAAAATTCTAAAATATAAAATGGCAATTAATAAAAGACATCTATATATATACTGTATTGTTATAGCAAATATTGAAACTAAAAATATTTTAAAAATATTGTGTAGTACTTCATATAATCCTGCTATATTTGAACTTAGTTTAGAAGGAGAAATTACTGAAATAGATAAAAATCTTTATAAATTTAAGTTGGAAGAAGATATACCTGAAGTCTCCAGAAATATATATTTGAAATTATATAATTCAGAAGAATTAGTAACTGATGCTATAAAAAATGAGAAAATTGATAAGATAACAGAAATAATCAAACAAGCAAGTGAAATAAAAGATGAAGGTTGGAAAGTAGAATATCTTATTGAAAATTATATCCATAAAAGTTATAATAAAAGTAATATTGAGTTAAAACTTGATAATGCAATAAACACTTTACAAACAACTAAATTTTTTATTAAAACTAAACCAGTAATTAACGAAAAAAGAGGAATTCCAGCAGATAAATTAAAATTAAGAATGAAAATTTTATGTAGATCAGCAGATGATAGAGAGATAGCAAAATATATAATGAAAATTTTATTTTCCGAAAATAAAAAAGAATTTTTTGCAAAAATAATAGAAATTTCTACTAAATATAAAAATTACTATAAAATCTTATGCAGTATCACACCTACCATATTTACAGAAATAATACTTAATAAAACTCAAAAAGTTATTGTAGAAGATTAAGTTTTATGGATGATAAAAATTTAGAATTTAGCACTATAAACGAATTAGATAAACAGCTCTCTTCTACAGAGAGAGAAATATCCGAAAATACCATTGCTTTTTTAAGGAAGAAACTTGCTAAACAAAAAGAACAATTCATTAAATTGCATGAATTAAAGCAGAAAGAAATCGAAGAATTGCAGAAAAAACTTAAAGATACAGAAGAGATGTTAAAACAAACTCAAATTGCTCTTGAACAATCTCGCCAAATTGAATTAGAAAATCTTAAAAAAACGACTGAAGAACTACAAAGACAAAAAGAAAAAGAAATAGAAAAATGGAAAAAAATAGAAGAAGAAATAAAAAAGTTTAAAGAAATAACTATTACATCAGAAATTAGGTTAAAAGAGGAATTAAGAAAGTATGAAGAATTTAAACAACTTCACGAAGAAAAAATAAGAGAATTCACTCAAGAGTTATCACAAAAAGAATTAGAGTTGCAACAATACAAAGAGCAAATTGCTAAAAAAGATGAAGAAATTGCAAATTTAAAATCTCAACATTTAAAAGAGGTTGAAGAATTAAAAAAAGAAATAGAAAACTTAAAAAAGAATTTAGAAGATCAAAAGAATGATTATGAAATTAAACTTGTAGAAGCACAAAATAAAATAGAAAGTCTGCAGAATTTATTAAATCAAACTACATTAAAATTACAACAACACAAATTTGAATCAGAAAAATTTAAAGAAGAACTACAACAGAAATCTATACAAATAGAACAATTAAATCTTGAGTTAAAACATGTCCAAGAAGAAGCAGAAACAAAATATAGACAATATGAGCAACAGTTAGAAATGCAGTCTGAAGAGATTCAACAAAAAACTTTAAAGATAGAAGAAGAGAAAAAACAAATTCAACAATTTTATGAGGCAGAAATTTTAAGATTAAAAAATATAATTGCTGAATCTGACAACAAATATCAATCTTTATTAAAAATGTACCATTCTTTAGAGCAACAACTGAAGGGAAAAGAACAAAATATTTTAGAACTAAATAATAAAATTGCAAGTTTTGAAGCATTAAAATTACAAGAGTTCCAACAACTTAATGAAAAACTTTCTCAACTGATACAAGAAAATGAAAAGTTGACACTTTTATATAATCAAAAACAACATGAATACGAGGAAGAACATAAACTTAGGTTGTTACTTGAACAAAAAAATCAACAGATAGAAGAAGAAAAAAATAAGCAAATTATTTATTTGTCAGATGAAATAAATACATGGAAAACTACTCTTATAGAAGAACAGAAACATAATGAAGAAAGAATAAGAGCATTAAATGAGAAATATGTTAATATAATTTCTTTAAGAAATGAAGAAATTGAGAAATTGCAAAAGGAACTTGAAACTAAAATAAATGAGTTTGAAGAGTTAAAAAAGATTTATCAAGAGACTAAGCTAAAAAATCAACAAATGCAGTCTGAAATAGAACTTATGTCTAAAAAAGTTGAAGAACTTACTAATCAACTTCATACTGAACGCGATAAATTTGCTGAGATATTATCAAAAGAAAGGGAAAGTTGGGAACAAAGGGCTAAAGAATATTTATCAGAAATAGAAAATTTGAAAAAAGAAAACGACGAAAAAATTAAAAATTTAAGGTCTACTCTTGAAGAAATTTTAGAGAAATTACAACAATATGAATCTGAAAATAGAAGATTAAAGACTCAGCTTAGTAAGTCAAATACTAAAATTGAAAATTTAGAAATTGATAAAAAAGAACTACTTTTGAAATTGCAAAATAAAGATGCTGAATTTGATAAAAAATATAGTGAAATAAGAAATTATTATGAACAAATGATTGAAAAATTGAATGTACAAATAGAAAGGTTAGCATCAGAAAATTCAAAATTACAGGTTGAAAAAAATTTGACGATTTCAAACTTGGTAGAAAAATATAATTCTGATATAAAAAAAATTGAAGAGAATTATAAATTACAATATGAAAAAGAAAAATCAGAACTTCTAAAAAAAATTGATTTGTTAAATAAACAAATTATCGATCTACAAAGAGAAAACGAAATTTTAAGAAATAAAGAAAAGATAGACCAAAAAGAAGAAAATAAGTGATTCTAAAATTTTTTATTCTTACCAACTCACTAAACTACAATGATAAAAAACAATCTTCCAATCCATATAACAATATTTCTTATAGATGGAAATGCTTATGTACATAGAGCATATCATGCTTTGCCTCCCTTAACTACTTTTTCTGGTTTACCTATAAATGCAGTATATGGTTTTGTCAGAATGATATTTAAAATATTAAAAAACTTTAAACCAGAATTTTTGTGCATCTGCTTTGATTCTGGTAAACCTACTTTTAGGCACCAACTGTTTAAAGAATACAAAGCAACAAGGAAAGAATTAGAAGATAGCTTAAAATTACAATTTCCAATAGTTTATGAATTTACAAAACTGAGTGGAATTCCTTATTTAATAATTGATGAATATGAAGCAGATGATGTAATAAGTTGTATTGCTAAAAAGTTTGAAAAAAATTATAAAATTGTTGTAGTAAGTGGAGATAAAGATGTATTGCAATTAGTTAATGAAAATATAATCGTTTATAATGAGCATAAAGATATATGGTATGATAGAGAAAAAGTAAAAGAAAAATATGGTGTTTATCCAGAATTACTTGTAGATTATTTTGTATTAATAGGAGATAAAATAGACAATATTCCAGGTATAGAAGGTATAGGTCCTAAAACTGCTGAAATTTTGATTAATAAGTTTGGAGGCCTTGAACAAATTTTTAATAATATTGACAAGTTAGAACCAAATAAGAAAGAAAAATTTTTAAAATCTAAGGAAGGAATTTTTGAAAGCAGAAATCTAATAAAATTATATTCGGATATAAAAGAACTAAAGAATTTTGATATAACAAAATTAAAACTTTCACAAATAAACTTTGATGGCATTAAAAATTTTATAATAAAATACGATATGCGTTCATTGTTAAAAGAATTAGATAATTTAAAAAATCTGTTCAACAATGAAGGAATGACAAAAAACACAGAAGAATTGTTATTATTTGAAAATATTAAGAATGAAGGAAAAAAAATTGAAAAAAAAGATATTGAATATATATATGTAAATTCTGGACAATCTTTTAATAGAATTTTTGAAAAAATAAAAACTTGTGAAAATTTACTATTTGGTGTTATAAGTCAGAATTTAGTTTCTGAATATAAAAGCCAAAAATTAATTGGTCTTATCGGCATAATCAATGTTAATAAAAATGATGAAACAAAATTTTATTTCCCGCAGTTTCAACATAGGACTTTAGAAAACACTACACTTGAAGTATTAAATAATGAAATTTTTACAAAATTTATAAAGGATGTTTTTTCTTTACAAAAAATTATAATTACCTATGATATAAAATCACAAATTAAATTATTGCTAAATTATTCTGAAACTCTGGACTTATCTACTTTACAAATATCAAATTTATACGACTTACTTATTCTGCTGTATCTTATAAATCCAAATAGAAAAATATCAAGTTTACAAGAACTCGTAAACATTCATTTAGGTAACAAACCAATATCTGAGCTATCTCTACCAGTTGAACTAAATCTTAACATCTTTCCAGTAGAGAAAATTTTGAGTAAGTTGTTTGATACATTAAATGTGATTTATGAAATCTTTAAGAAAATAGAAGAGAAATTAATAGAATTTGATCTAATAAAAGTTTACAAAGATGTAGAACTGCCATTACTAAAGTTATTAATCAAAATGGAAAAAACAGGAATTTTGGTTGACAGAAATTACATAGATAGTTTAAAGTGTGAAATAGAAAATAACCTAAAAGAGATAAAACAAAAAATTATAGAATTAGCAGGATTAGAGATAAATTTAAATTCTCCTAAACAACTTGCATTTTTATTATTTGAAAAATTAAGACTCCCACCTATAAAAAAGAAAAAAACTGGTTATTCAACAGATGAGGAAGTTTTATTAAAACTAAAAGATATTCATCCCATAATACCGCTAATTTTACAACATAGAGAACTTGAGAAATTAAAAAATACTTATTTAGAACCACTAACAAATTATATAAATTCTAAAACTTCAAGGATACATACAAATTTCAATCTAGTAGGAACATCAACAGGAAGATTATCTTCAGAAGAACCAAATTTGCAAAATATACCAGTAAAAACTGATTGGGGGAAAAGAATAAGAAATATTTTTATAGCAGAAAAGAATTATAAATTTGTTTCATTTGATTATTCACAAATAGAACTAAGAATTTTATCTCATTTTTCTAATGATAAAAATCTGCAAAAAGCTTTTTTTGAAAATAAAGATGTTCACAAAATGACTGCTTCAGAAATATTTGGCATAAGCGAAGACAAAGTTGATGATAAATTAAGAAGTATCGCAAAAGTTATAAATTTTGGGATAGTTTATGGTATGAGTGCGCAAGGATTAGCAAATGAACTAAATATACCAATTGATTTTGCACAACAGTATATAAATAAATATTTTGAAAATTATGCAGATGTTAAAAGATGGATCGAAGAGACAATAAAATTTGCAAAATTAAAAGGTTATGTAAAAACACTTCTAGGTAGAATTAGGCCGATACCGGAAATTAATTCCTCAAACAAGCATCTTTCAGCTTTTGGAGAACGCCTTGCAATAAATACTCCGATTCAAGGAAGCGCAGCAGATATTATTAATCTTGCAATGGTAAAAATTGATGAGTTGATAAATAGAGAAAATCTAAATAACGATGTGAGAATGTTATTACAAATACATGATGAGTTATTGTTTGAGATTAGAGAAGATTTTTTAGAAAAAACTATAATTAAAATTAAAGATATTATGGAAAATGTAGTAAAACTTAAGGTACCTTTAGTTGTAAATATAAATATTTCATCCCGTTGGGGAGAAAAAGAAAACTAAAATGAAATTAGTAGGAATAACTGGAAGTATTGCAACTGGCAAAACCACATTGTTGAAAATTTTTTCTAAATTAGGTTATCCAACAATAAGTGCAGATGAAGTTTATCATAAATTGCTAAAAAAAAACAAAAAATTACAAAAAAAGCTTATAGATGCTTTTAGTTACGAAATAATTGACAAAAATAAAAATATTTCAACAAAGAAAATTTCAAAAGTTTTAACAAAATCTGCCAAAAATTTGAAGTTATTAGAAAAAATTACACATCCTTTTGTTTTAAAAGAGATTTTTAATAAAGTTAAATATTTTAAAAAAATGAAATATAAAATTTGTGTAGTTGATATACCTTTACTCTTTGAAAAGAAATTAAAAGATAAATTTGATTATGTAATTACAGTTTACTGCTCAAAAAAAATACAAAATGAAAGACTAAAAAAAAGAAATATGGACCAAAAACTTTTGAGATTATTGTTGTCTCGTCAAATTGACATTAAACAAAAAATAAAGATGTCAGATTTTGTTATAAAAAATAATAATCTAAAAATGTCACAACTTACAAAAGAAGTTTTAAAAATAATAGATTGTATATCTTGATTTTTTTTAACTTATTGACAAATTAAAAGAGATTTTATAAATCTAATCAAAACCAGATTGGTGGGGGAAGTGCCTGTGAGATTCAGGCCGCTGCCCACGCAACGGTAATCTTTAATCTCGCTTTATGCGGGATTAAAGGAGCCCGGTCTATCACCAATCCTGGGAAGTACCTACGTTGGGTAGGGAAAAGAGCTTTTCTTTTCCTTATAATCCAACCTTTAGGTACTTCCCAAAAAATTAAAAATGAAAAAAATAATTATTTTTGTTATTCCTATCTACTATTTTATTTTTAGTAATGTAATTTATACTCAACAAAGGATTGTTTCTTTAACTCCATCTATTACTGAAAGTTTGTATCTTTTAGGAGAAAAAGATAATATAATAGGCATTACTACATTTTGTAAAAGAGTTTCAAAAAATCAAAAAATTGTTGGGACATATCTTGAACCAAACATAGAAGAAATCGTTAAATTAAATCCTGATATAGTTTTTATCTCTAAAGAAGGGACAAGAAAAGAAATAGTGGATAAAATTGGAGAATTTGGTATAAAAGTTGTTGTTTTAAGTCCAGTAAACAATTTTGTTGCATTAAAACAACAGTTTTTAGAACTTGCCAAAGTTTTGAATAAACAAGAAAAAGCAAAAAGAATAATTTATGAATATGAAACTAAATTTAGTAAATTAAAAAAAAATAAATCTAAGAGAGTTTTGTGTATAATAAGTTTTCAACCAATATTTGTTGCTTCTGATAAAAGTTATATCGGAGAAATAATTAGATATGCTGGTGGTAAAAACGTAATAAAATCTAAAATAAGTTATCCACAAGTTGGGATTGAAAAAATTTTAGAGTTGAAACCTGAGGTTATTATATTATCTACTATGGGTACTACTGAATATGAAATAAAAAAATTTTTCTCACAGTATAAAGAAATCCCTGCTGTGAAAAACAACAAAATTTTTGTTGTCCCAAGCAATATTTTGTGCCAACCAACAATAAATAATTTTTATACAGCAGTAAATGAGGTATACAGAATATTAAATGAAAACAAATAAAAATTTTTTAATTTTTATTTTGGCACTGGTAGTATTTTTCATCACAGTATTTTCTTTGTTTTATAAAATAGACATAGACAAAATTTTTATTCCTTCTTCTATAGAACATAAAATTTTTTTTCAAATAAGGATACCACGATTCATATCTTCATTTTTTGTAGGTGCTGGTCTTTCTGTAGTTGGTTGTGTTTTGCAAAGTATTTTTTTGAACCCGTTATGTGACGGTTACACATTAGGTATTTCTTCATCAGCCGGGTTAGGTGTGATTTTAATAACATTGTTAAATATTCCTTTGTCAAGATTTCTTGGTTCTTTTTTAGGTGTGATAATTTCTTTATTTGCAGTTTTTGTTTTACTGAAAACTTTTAAAAAAACAATTGATATAAGTTTTGTTTTAGCAGGTATTGTTTTAAACTTTTTTTTCTCAAGTTTTATTGTACTTTTAACTATGTTTTTTGATCCATATAGGTTACATTATATTTTGTTTATGTTGTAAGTAGTTTGATTATTGTTTTTATTTTTATAATTCTAATTTATTCTCATAAACTTGACATAATAATTTTAGGTAGAGAAAAATCTTTGTCTTTAGGTGTTGATGAACAGAAGGTTAAAAACATAATTTTGTTTATTTCAGTAATTATTTCAGCATTATGTGTATCATTAGTTGGTGTTATTTCTTTTGTTGGTGTAATTATTCCAAATTTTGTGAAAATGTTTATAAAATTAAACCACAAATCTTGGGTTTTATATTCAGCAATAATAGGTGGTATTTTTGTTTCTTTTTGTGATACTTTAGCAAAAAATTTGTTTTCGCCAATAGAGTTTCCTATAAGTGTTTTTACTGGGTTAGTAGGAAGTGTATTTTTTGTGTTTTATTTATTTAAAAACAAGGAAGTTTTATGGAAGTTTTAAAAGTTGAAAATTTATATAGTGGATATAGTAATTTTGTTGTTTTAAAAAATATAAGTTTTACAGTTGAAGAAGGACAATTCATAGGTATAATAGGACCTAATGCTTCAGGGAAGACAACTTTGTTAAAAACTATTTGTAAAATTCTTCCAGTTCTTAAAGGTAAAATTTTAGTTTTTGGAAAAGATATAAAAAATTATAGTTATAAAGAATATGCAAAACTTGTTGCTTTTGCTACAAGCGTTACTGATTATTCAATGAATTACAGAGTAAAAGATTTTATTTCTTTAGCAAGATATCCTTGGAATTTTAGTCCGTATAATGAGAAAGAGTTGTATAAAGAGTTTGAACTTGAAGAAATTCTTGATAAACAACTTTTTGAACTTTCAAGTGGTGAACTACAACGAGTTATTGTAGCACAATCTTTAGCACAAACTCCA
>Ga0272449_1000893_pt1 | contig 33072 bp, 25 predicted proteins | sample YNPCB0241_FD_198679 | JGI IMG/M metagenome (GOLD analysis project Ga0272449, IMG submission 198679) | Hot spring sediment microbial communities from Yellowstone National Park, WY, United States - YNP-CB-024-1 | ecosystem: Environmental > Aquatic > Thermal springs > Hot (42-90C) > Sediment... | reverse complement strand
TCTGCGAACTTGTGGACCATATCCATGGCTTCTTTAGCACATTTCGGCACAAACGGCGACTTCATTCTGGCATTCCATGGCTTCGAGTCGCGGCGAGGGTGGTCACGATGTGTCAGCCCAGCGACAACTTTTCGATTGACTAACAAAACAATCTCGGCATATATTTAATTGCTTTTGAGGTGACCTATGTTCCAGACAACTAAAAAAGAGGAGCCAAGGATGCCTGAGACACCAAAAACTCCAGTGCAAAGGGATTTCAACGCTATCCTCGGACGAGGGAGCGAGTTTGACGGCAAACTCACCTTTGAAGGAAAGGTGCAGATTGACGGGAAGTTCACAGGCGAGATCACATCCGAGGGGACGCTGGTCATCGGGGAAGGCGCAAAGGTAAAGGCGGAGATTACTGTGGACACCGTCATCATCTATGGCGAGGTTGTGGGCAACATAAGGGCGAAAGGGAGCGTCGAACTCATGTCAACTGCCAGACTCCGAGGAAACATACAGACAGCGGGTCTGGCGGTCGAGCGAGGCGCACTTTTCGATGGGGCGTGCGTGATGGAAGGAAGGGAAGGCGCAAAGACCGTGCCCCCGCCCATCCCTCGTTCGCAGGAAGTGTGAGCCCTGCACTGGCACAAAATGAATGGCATCGTTGCGTTCCTCAGCGATTTTGGACTTTCTGATTCCTATGTTGCCGAAGTAAAAGGCGCAATACTTTCTGTATCGAGAGAACTTACGATTATTGATATAACGCATGACTGCCCCCCCCAAGACATAAGAACAGGTGCATATCATTTATGGCGAGCAAGCGAAAGCTTCCCTCCAGAAACCGTGTTCCTGGGCGTGGTTGACCCAGGGGTCGGGTCAAAAAGAAGGGGCATCGTAGCAAAAGACTCCAAGCATGTTTTTGTGGGACCTGACAACGGGCTTTTTTCTTGGGCGCTTGGAGAAAACGCAAGGTTTTTTCACCTAGAAAAACATCCTCTCGGCAAAGACATCAGCCTTACATTTCACGCAAGAGACCTTTTCGGTCCTATAGCAGGACTGATAGCAAGCCAAAGGATAAAACCCGAAGAATGCGGAAAAGAGATATTCGACCCTGTTCAGCTCCCACAGCCAAAGTGCGAAATCAAAGAGCACTATGTTCTTTGCGAGGTCCTAAGCATTGACAGATTCGGTAACTTGATAGTGTTTGCAAAAGGTCTAGGGACGCGCTTTTCTGAAGGACAAAAGGTCCGGGTGGAGTTGGGCAAGACCAAAGTTCAGGCTATTTACGGGCCTTACGCTTCGAGCGATGGATTCGTAGTGCACGATGATTCTTCAGGACTTTTCGAGATCGCTTATTTCAAGGACAGCGCAGCAAGAATCCTTTGCGCAAAGGCAGGGGATGAAGTGAAGATATGGTTAGACTAGTATTGGCGTGTCTAGCATCTGCTTTATGTGCCTGCACGACCGATGATTTTGCAATACTAAAGGCAAGCGCACTCGAGATAGCACCTTGCAAAGATAAGAAGACGATGAGATTCGAGCCATTTGTTTTGGAGGCGGATCTATTGAGATGGTTTGGTTCTGAAGATGTCGGAAGCATCGAGATGAGGCATGGATACAGGGCATCCACGCTTTCTGATACCATAGTTTTGCAGTTTCAGGATACTTCAAAGGTCAAAGTGGGCGAGACTGCTCTTGATGGCAAAGAAGTTCGGTTGTCCTTGGCGCTTTTGGAGACCTGCCCCGACTTTAGACAACCATTGGTCGCATCGAACGGCAAACTCGAGCTTAAAAAGTTTTCTTTGGGAGAAGGAGGGGAAATCGAAGGCACTGCGGTCTTCGACCTCTATGACGAAAGAGAGGTTTCTAATCACAGCGAGGCGCTTCCAAAAGCCACAGGTGTCACGCTTGATTTCAAGATGAAGATTCGTAATGGTTATCCTTATGAAGAGTTCGCAAGATAGGAGGAAACCCCGAAGATGGACGATAAGCAGATCGAAGCCATAGTCGAGCAGGTTGTTCAAAGGGTGCGCTCTAAACTTCAAAGCGCAGATGGATGCGATACATGCACAAGAAGCGCACAGGAATGCACAGGCTGTGGGCATAGCGTGAAGAAAAGACCAGACGATGCAAGAAAGATCATTGATTTTGGGGCTGCAAGGCTTAGTGCTTCCCCTAACATAGGTCCTGTCAGGGCTGACCTTGCGCCATACATTGACCACACACTTTTGAAGCCTGAAGCAACAAAGGATGACCTAAGAAAGTTGTGCGAAGAGGCAAAGACATACGGGTTTTATTCTGTGTGCGTCAACCCTGCAAATGTGGCTTTCTGCAAAAGACTGCTTCAGGGCACGAATGTAAGAGTCGTTGCTGTGATAGGCTTTCCACTTGGTGCAACCCCGCCCGAGGCAAAGGCTTTCGAGGCTAGAGAGGCGATTAGAAACGGAGCGGATGAACTGGACATGGTGATAAACATTGGGGCACTGAAATCGAAGGACTATGCGCTGGTGCTAGAAGACATAAAGAAGGTATGTCAGGCGGCATCGCCACACAAAGTCAAGGTCATCATCGAGACAGGTCTGCTGACCCACAACGAAAAGGTCATCGCCTGTTGCCTTGCAAAGGTGGGGGGGGCGGCGTTTGTCAAGACCTCGACAGGCTTTGGACCATCAGGGGCAACAGCGGAGGATGTGGCGCTCATGCGCGAGATAGTCGGAGAGGGTGTGGAGGTGAAGGCTTCTGGTGGCATAAGAACCGCTGAAGATGCAGAAAAGATGATAAAGGCTGGGGCAACCAGGATCGGGGCAAGCGCATCTGTGGCGATCGTCAAAGGCGAGAAACAAAAGCAGAAGGCAAAGGGTTATTGAAAATCTTGTGAAAGAGCGGGAAGTTGGGCGCAAAAAAGGGAATATGGGTCCAACGGGTTTTGGTGTTGCTTTTGTCGGTCGCAGGTTTTTTTATCGTCTGTTCATTGCCACTCCCGTTTTTGCTAAAGGCTTTCGTGGTTTTGATAGGGGTTATGGTGGGTGGCTATATTGCGTTCCTGCGCATTCCCGCTTTCGACCCATTCTTCAGGGTCAGGTGGCGACTTCCAAAGAATCCCCAAGGAAAGAAGTGGTGCGCTATCACCTTCGATGATGGACCAAGCCCTTCAACCCCGAAGATTCTGGACATCTTGAAGGAAGAAGGGGTAAGGGCGACATTCTTTATGGTCGGCAACAATGCCTTGCGTTATCCAGATATTGCAAGGAGGGTTCAAAAAGAGGGTCATGTGGTGGGATTGCATGGGCTCGAGCACAAGAAACTGCATAATGCAGATGCGGGGGAAGTGGAAAGGCAGATAACTGGATGCATAGAAGCGCTTCGAAGCATCGGCATAGAACCCTGCAAGATATACCGTTCCCCTCATGGTTTCAAATCCCGTGCCCTGTTCAAAGTTGCCAAAAAGCATGGGCTAAAAGTTTGGGCATGGAGCAGGGGCATCTGGGATACAGACCGCCCCCCTCCAGATGTCCTTGTCCGAAGGGCAACAAGACTGGCGCGCTCGGGGATGGTTCTGCTTGTTCATGATGGGCACAGGGAAAACCTAGACCCCGATATATCAAGCCTTGTCGTGGCACTGCCAGCCATCATCAAGGAACTAAAAAGCCGTGGTTTCTTGTTCGTGACTCTGGACGCTTTCTCCTAATGGCTAGCAAGCAGGGACTTGTACCACGCCACCGTCCTTTCGAGCCCTTCCCTGAATGAAACGAAAACCTTGTAGTTCAAAGCCTTAGAAATGGCGTCAATGGACGCATGAGAACGGGGAACATCCCCCTTTCTTGGGGGGGCAAATGTCGGGCTAACCCTACAACCCGTGATTTCCTGAAGGTGTGCAAGCAGTTCAAGCAAAGAGTGCGTCTCTCCGCAAGCCACATTGAAGGTCTTTCCCGACACCCCTTTAGCCTCCATCGCAAGGATGTTCGCTCGAACCACATTCTCGACATAACAAAAGTCTCGAGACTGCTCGCCAGTGCCGAATACAACAGGGGGGCGTCCCTGAAGCAAGGCGGAGATGAACTTTGGAATGACCGCAGAATATTCCGAGTGCGGGTCCTGCCTTGGTCCAAACACATTGAAAAACCTTAGCGATACCACCTCCATGTCGTAGATAGAAGAAAACACACGACAGAACATCTCGCACGATGCCTTGCTACATGCATAAGGGGAAAGGGGGTTTACTGGCAATGTCTCGACCTGTGGAAAGGTCTTTGTATCACCATAAACCGACGAAGAACTTGCAAATATCACCCTTTTCACCCGAGCATCCCGTGCGCAAACCAGAACATTGAGGGTGCCCATCACATTTACACTTGCAGTGCTAAGCGGGTCAGCAAGTGAGCGCTGAACAGACGGAATTGCAGCAAGATGGAAGACAAAATCCCGACCCTCCATGCAATCTTTCAATGTTTCGACATCCCTTATGTCCCCAAGCACGAACCTGATCCTGTCAAAAGACGCCTCAAGGTTCTCCTTTCGTCCAGTAAAAAGGTTATCTATGACCGTCACCTCGTGCCCTGCGCCCACAAGTGCATCCACAAGGTGCGAACCTATGGAAGCTGTCGCAAAAGGGGGTTGACAAGGGGACAATAATATTGGATACAGAAGGTGTCTTTTGGATGTGGAGTGAGCGTCCATGAAGCAGTCAGTGCGATTGTTGCAGGATGGCGGTCAGGGGGACCTGTTCGAGGTTGAGAGACGAGCGCCAGGTGAACGGAGTAAGAGAAAGTGCAAGGTAGTGTTTGACGACCGAGACCCTGAGCAGATTTGGATTGGTAAGGTGAGACTTAGGGAGTATTTGGAGCAAAACGGAGGCGGGTGGGTATTTGTAGTTAGGGAGGTTCTAAGGGAGTTACCGTGGGAAGGGTTCATGTCAGCGTATAAAAACGGTGGTCGTCCTCCATACCATCCTGCTTCGATGGTTGGGTTGATTATTTACGGGATGATTGTGGGTAAGAGTTCTTTGCGGCAGTTGGAGCGACTCGCACGATTGGACCTTGGTGCGATATGGGTTAGTGGGGGAATACACCCTGACCATGCTTCGATAGGTAGGTTTATGCGATTTCATGAGTCAAGGATTACGCAGTAGTTTATTGATGAGGTGACCAAGGAGGTAATAAGGCGGGTAGGTAGCAAGTGTAATGTAGTTGCGGGTGATGGGACGGTCGTAGAGGCAGCGGGTTCGCGTTTTAGGATGCTAAGGCAGGAGGTGGCGAGGGAGAAGGCTAGGGAGGCTTTGGAGAGAGCGAAGGAGTCGCCATAGGACGAAGGGTTGAAGCGGGAGGCTGAGCGTGCGGAGAAGGTGGCTCGGATGGCTGACGAACGAGTTGAGACTAGGCGAAGGATATCGAACTCAAAGAATCGTAGTGGGGCGAATGCGGTGTGCGAGACAGACCCTGAAGCGCCGATGATAAAAGGGAAGCGAGGGACATACGCTCCGTCTTATCTACCGTCTGTTCTTGCGAATGAGGATCGTTTGATTGTGGCGCAGGAGGTAGTGCGGTCAAATGAATGTGAAGCGTTGGGGCCGATGCTAGAGCGGTCTAAGCGGGTAGTGGGGGGCATTGAGACGGTTTTGCTGGATGGTTACTATTGCAATGGGAGTGTAATGAAGACAGCGGTGGAGCACAATGTGGCGGTTTTGTGCCCACCTAGACCAGTGAAGCAGAAGAAGGCAGGGAAAGTGTTCTCGAAGGCAGAGTTCAGGTATGACTGTGAGAGGGATGTGTATATATGCCCTGCGAATCAGGAACTTACAAGGAGAGGAAAGGGGAACAAGGGTGCATCAAGTTTTCTGCGTTACAAGGCACCATATGAGAAGTGCAAGGGTTGTCCGCTACGGGGCAAGTGTCTGACGGGGAGTCAGCAGCGCAGGACAATCGAGCGGTATGAGATGGACGAGATGCGTGAAGCGATGGAGATTGCGTTTTGCCATACTCGAGCTGCGCCATTGATGAAGCGACGGAAAGTGATGATCGAGCCAGTGTTTAGCGAACTTCGATATGTGCAGGGACTGAATCGGTTTAGACGGTTTGGACTTGCGGGGGCTAGGCTTGAGTTTGCGCTGCACGCAGCCGCTTACAATATCCGCAGGATGATAGCGCTTTTAGCTCGGAGGGCTAGGCGTAGTTCACTGGGTGGCGATAGTCGGGGTCTATATTCATTTTTCTTGGCGCTACTCTTATTGTATTATCGCATTCAGGGGTCTTCTCGAACGAGGGCACACTAATATTGACCGTGCGAGCATCTAGGCGAACACGAACATCATGCCGCCTTTCGACAAACGAGTTATGCGATAGCCTCCTTGTTTGCGCCTTGTCCTTCGGCTTGGCTTTGTATGCTCGAAGGACGCATCGCCCCTAAGTTGACAAGCCCGATCTGCCTTCATGTGTTCGGTTCTCATCAAGCTATTGCTCGATAGCAGAGAGATCTCTCCCAATATTGCCGTCCAAAATGTCGAATTCATTGAACAAAAAGTCTTGAAGTGTTCAATGTTTGTCACAAACAGGAGCCCGAATGCAGCAAATGGGAGGACAAATGTCGCAAATGACGCGACAAATGCGACTAAAGTCGCGATAAATGTCACTAAGGTCGCGATAAATGCGACTAAAATCGCGACAAATATGACTAAGGTCGCGACGAATGTGACTGAAGTCGCGATTCATATGACTAAAGTCGCGATAAATGTAACAAACGGGCAAACAAATTCGACAAATGCGAAAACCAATGTGACAAACGCGAGGACGGTTTGTGTGGCGTGGCAAAGCAATGGGCAGGACGGCTCAGGTTATGGTGTCTATGGTCGCATCTTTAGCCAATAGCCTTAGCTCGAAGGCACCGTCCGTTTCGGCAGGGAAAATAAAACCCATTCCTTATAGGCGACTGGAACACAGAAACAAAGCGGTGGCAAGCCACACGCACTCCAAAAGCGTTTTTTGGAGTGCGCAAACTTGTTTGCGCTTTGTCCTTGGGCTTATCTAACAAGGCGAAAGCGACCTCTCACTCTCCAAAATGGCTCGATTTGAAAAACACAGATAGGCATGGTATAAAGCTTCTAGATGTGCGGTGAACCAATGCAAAACACACTAGCCCAAGCCAAGGCAATCATCACAGAAGAGCTCGAAAAAGCAGGGTTCAAGGTCTTGCGCATCCTCTTGTTCGGGAGTCGCGCCCGTGGCGATGCCCGCTCTCTGAGCGACTGGGATTTTTTTGTTGTGGTTGACAGGGAATGCGGTTTTCGCGAGAAACAAGGTATTATCTCTCGTATTTCGTGGAGGCTTGCAACGATTGAAATCTACGCTGATATCATAGTGGAATCAGAAAACACAGTCGAACAGCGCAAAAACAACACTGGATTTCTTACCTACTATGTGCTCAAGGAGGGGATAGCGATATGAACGAAGACGCTGTTCGGAAATGGATAGAAAAGGCGGAGCACGACATGGAGATAGCGCTCAAGGACAGTTCAACTGCTGATCTTGTGACCGATATGGCGCGTTTTGACAAGCAGCAATGTGCCGAGAAGTATTTGAAGGCGTTTCTGGTGTTTCATGGCGTGGAATATCCTCGAACACATCGCTTAGCAGCGCTTATCAATCTTTGCTCGAGAATAGACCCTGATTTTGCAAGCCTTATTGACCTTGGGGTTGACCGCCTTAGCGCATATGCAACTGGACTGCGCTATGCCGAGGACTTCTATATGCCCACGCTAGAAGCGTGAGGCAATAGACCTTGCGCAAAAGACACGAGCCTTTGTCATGGGCAAGCTGAAAGACAAGGGCTTTACGATAGACCCATAGAGCGGTCCGTGTTCACCATCTGCACATAATGAAACACATCGCCAAGAACCATACCCACGCCCTGAAAAATATGATATGGCCTATTTTACGACAAGAGGTCGTGCGGCAGAACCGCTCAAAAGTTCTAAAACTCATAGCAAATACGCTCGCGCAGGTACCCCTCCAAGTTCTGCAACTTGTGGACCACCTCCTCAGCTTCTTTAGCACATTTCGGCACAAACGGCGACTTCATTCTGGCATTCCATGCTTCGAGTCGCGGCGAGGGTGGTCACGATCTGTCAGCCCAGCGGCAAGGCGACTGGAACGCAGAAACAAATCGGTGGCAAGCCACACGCACTCCAAAAACTTTCCCCACTCGCATACTATTGCTATAATGACCAATCGAAGGGGGTGTTATGCCCGTGCTTCTTCTGTGCATCCTTCTAGCCTGCAATCCAGGGGTCACTAAGCCAAAGGCACAAAGGCAAGAGGTAAAAGAAAAACACACATCTCTATATGGTGCGGTTGACGAATCCCCTGCAATTTCGAGCAAAAAAGACCTCGAGGATGGCTTCTATTGCCCACCACTTCCAAAGACCGAAAGGAGGCATCCAAAGGTGGGTAAACTTACTGGCAAGGGTTCTTTGTCCATAAAAAGTGCAACAGACGGATTTCTGGTAAACTGCAAGGAGTTGCCCATCGAAGGTCAGTATCACAAGATACTGCAAACACAAGCAAGAAGGCAAACAAACTGTGCGACGGACGAGCTTGTGCAGATACTTCTTGAAGGTGCTCAGACGGTGGGTAAGAAGTTCGAAGGGGCAAAACTTCCTGTTGGCAACCTTTCCAGGTGGGGTGGCGGCGATGTGCCTTATAGCGTGTCTCACAACTCGGGAAGGGATGTAGATGTGGGGTTTTATCTTGTTGACGACAGTGGCAAACAGGTCATTCCAGATGACCTTGTGAAAATAGGGCATGACGGGACAGGGATAGTAAATGGCAGTGTTGTTCGGCTAGATTTGGCAAAACAATGGGCTTTTGTCCGCTATCTTCTTGAGCAGAGGCACGCAAGTTTGCAATGGATATTTGTCGCTACACACATAAGACAAAAACTCCTTGATTATGCAAAAGCACACAAGGAAAAAGAGGAGGTCATAAGAAAGGCAGAACTCGTGATGGCACAGCCAGCCCGCTCTGAGCCACACGATGACCACATGCATATTCGCATCTATTGTAGCGAGGACGACATCCTTGAAGGCTGTAAGGACACAGGCTCTAACAGACCATGGTTCGTGCAAAGGGATGACCTTGTAAGGAGACGCGTTCAAGAACTTTCTTCTATCATAAAGCGCCCAAAGGACAACAATGAACTTGCGGATGCCATGGTCGTGCTTGCAAGGCTTGGACGCCGTGAGTTTGCAGAGGTTTTCATCCAGAATCTAAGGCATCCACAAGCCAGTGTCAGACTTTCAGCGGGCGAGGCTCTGTTGGACCTTGGAGCATCTGGTCTAACCAAAAGGCTCTTATCGCTATTGCCAGTTCTGAAAGAAGATGTCGTGCCTTTGGTTCTAAGGGCTATTGATGGGATCCCAAACAAGAAGGAAAGGGCATTTGCTTTGGCAAGCCTTCTGGGGATCAAAAGAAGATTCTCGGTTGATATGGGGGTCTTCAAGGAAGAAAGAAGCGTCGAGGATTTTGCCCTTGATGCCCTTATGTTTTCAGAAGACCCACAGCCTTCAGTCGAAGCCCTGGTAGATGCCATATCAAGGGCGGATGTGGACAAACAAAGAGTGAGCGATGCGTTGTCATTCCTTACTGGATTCAAGCCACAAGCCAAAGACCTTGCAAAGGAATGGAAGCAGTTTTACAAGACAAGAAAGGGTTCGACGCCATATCAATGGTTCGCGTCGGAACTAAGGCGTCAGGGCATAATAAAAGGTGAAAAACCAACCATCATGGACATCCCCGCGCTCCTAGATGCCTTAAGCAACGCTGATTATCGTTACAAGGCTTGTAGCACCGTCCTTGTGACTCTACTAAAGACTAGAAAAGAAATGCGTTTCTCCTTGGCGCCATTCAAGGTTTTTGCGCATTTCTACGACCTTATGTCTCGTCAAAACTGACATTTTTGTCGCATTCCACGCAGAACAAGAGGGGTGCTCATTCTGCTAAATACTTGATATTTCGAGGTTTTTCGACTTGGTCTAGTTTTTGCTTTTGTTTCTATTTGAGGACTGCGATTTGAAATCGCTAGTCCCAAATTTGTAACATAGAAGTGGGTAGGAGGTGCGGATGCGAGTTTCGAGACCTAACAAGAAACAGATCGCTCGATTTCTGTTTCAAGCCCTTATCCTAATGATGTCTGGTCTTCTTTCCTGCCCATCCTCGCCAACCGCTGGACTTACTCAAGAGACCTGTGAAAAGCCAGAGGACTGCGAGGGTTTACCGCATGTGACATGTGAAGGCACTTGGCAATGCACACAAGGGCTTTGTGAATGGCGATGCAACGAGCAACCCCAAAACCCGCAAAACCCTTGCATAGAAGGGGGTTGCTTCGGTGAAATCTGTTCTTCAGAGCCAGCATACAGCCCTTGCGTCCCAAAGACATGGTTCGATTGCCTGATTTTGACCGAGTGCGGGCAGTTTGGCAAGGATGGCACATGTGCATTCAAGCCGACCCCTGATTTCTTGGACTGCCTACAAAAAAACAACACATGCAAGGACGACACAGATTGCCCTTCTGGTTACATCTGCAAGGACTCGAAGTGCATCTTCGAAACAAGCGCAAATCTTTGCAAAACCAGTGAAGACTGTATGTTGGGACAGTTTTGCACCACAATGACAGGCGACTGCAGACACGACCCATCCTGCGATACCTGCACTGGTTGCTTCGGAATCTGCATTGAAGACAGGGAAAAAGGGAGGTGCGAACACGACGAAGACTGCGCTCAAGGTTATTACTGCAACCCAGAAACGCACATGTGCGAGAAGAGGGTCTGCTTTACTGACAAGGATTGCGATGACAACAACGACTGCACCAAAGACACATGTTATCAAGGCTCTTGCATCAATGAAACCATCGTTGGCTGTGGCTTATGCCAGATTGACGAGGATGGCGACGGGTTTTTCGAAGATTGTGACCCCACAGACTGCGACGACAAAAACCCCAACATCCATCCGTTTGCAAAAGAACTTTGTGACCACATTGACAACGATTGCAACGGGAAGACAGACGAAGGCTGTGAGGAAGTCCGATGTTATTCCGACAAAGATTGCCCCCCGTCGTCATGGTGTGACCTTGCTTCGTTTACATGCAAGCTAAAGGAGGGATATTGTTACCATGACAGCGATTGCAGGGCAAACGAGAGGTGCGAAGGCGCTATAACATGTCTGGGTGTCCCTTCATGCGTGCCAAAGGCAGGGCGTTGTATGGGCAAACAGGATTGCTTCTGGGACAATGACTGCGAACCTGGGTTTTATTGCAACTTGAAGATTGACGGGGCTGGGGCGGTCAATGGGCAGTGCACGGAACTACCAGAAGGCAAATGTGTTAGGGACGAAGACTGTGCAGAGGGAAGCGGGTGTGTCTTTGGTGCGTGCCCTAGTTGCTATCCCTGTCCTTGCTTTGGCGAATGCATGAGCACGATGCCAAAGTCCTGTCTTTGGCATTACGATTGCCCATCTGGCTTCATGTGCGATGGAAGTTGCGGCGGGCAGTGCAAGAAACTAAGACCAAACGAGTGCTTTTACGACAAGGATTGCGACATTGGCTATCGCTGTTCTGGGGCAGTGATATGCCCGCCTTGTAGCATGTGTTTTGTGGCATCATCCCCAGGCAGATGCATAGAAAACTTTTGCAGTGATAGCAAGGACTGCCCACCAAATCAGGTCTGCAAGACAGAACAGATATGCCCTCCTTGTGTGTTTGAAGACCCGCCATGCATGGCACCTTGCACAGTTCTAAGTTACTGCGTCATGCTTTGCTTTACGCCATCCGACTGCCCACCAGACTATCTTTGCGATATGTCCTCGTGCGGCGCCTCGCTATGCAATCCCCCCTTCGAGTGCAAGCCAAAAGGTGATTAAAAGACCCACAAAATGTCCACACAAATACAGTTGACTTTTCTTCGTCTGAAAATAGACTTCCCTTTGCCTGACGGTTTGTCAGGTCAATGACCCTAGTGTTGGAGTGGAAGAGATGTTCGACGCCGAGAGTTTTTTGATTCAGGTTGCAGAACTTGCAAAACTTGGAAGGTTACAGCCCCCATGTCTTGCAATGAGCCCAACCATCATAAGGCAAAGGGCGAAGCAATGTGGAGCAAGGCTTGACGGGGCAAAGGTTTACTACGCCGTCAAGGCGAACGACGACGCCGAGGTCGTCAAGGTGATCGCAGAATGCGGACTTGGGTTCGAAGTCGGTTCAATACAGGAACTGAACGAGGTCTTGCATCTTGGTGTGACCCCTGACCGCATCATCTCCAGTAACCCCATAAAGGCGCCAGAGTTTATCGCCTACGCAGCACAAAAGGGCGTGCGTATGTTCACCTTCGATTCCCGTGCCGAGGTGGATAAGCTTGTAAAACTTTGCCCAGATTGCGAGGCAGTCATAAGGCTTGCGGTTCCAAATGAAGGGAGCGAGTGGCCTTTGTCTGGAAAGTTTGGCGTCGAGTTTGGACCTGCGGTCGAGCTCTTGGCTTATGCCAAGGTGAAGGGGCTAAATGTTGTTGGAATCGGGTTTCATGTGGGTTCTCAGTGCACTAACCTTCAGGCTTGGGACACGGCGATTGGATTGACTGCGAAACTTTTCGAAGAGGCACAGGATATTGGCTTGAACATGAATTTGATAAACCTTGGTGGTGGCTATCCTGTGCGATACAGGAAACCCATCCCGTCTGTCGAGGACATCGAGGATAGGATCATGAAGGCGGTCGCAAGATGGTTCAAAACCCCTGTAAGGCTTATCGTAGAGCCAGGGCGCTTCCTTGTTGGCGAGGCTGGGATATATGTTTCAAGGGTGATTGGTAAGGCTCAAAGGCAGGATGGGATGTGGATCATTCTGGATGTGGGTGTGTTCAACGGTCTTGCCGAGGCTTTGGGCGGTATCAAATACGAATATGTGACATTAAGGGAAGGTCGTAAGGGGCGCTTTATCCTTGCTGGTCCTTCTTGTGATGGCTTCGATGTCATAGACAGGGATGTCGAGATGATTGAACCAGAGGTTGGAGACATCGTGCTAATAAAGACTGCTGGTGCTTACACAACCGTCTATGCTGCAAGGTTCAATGGCTTCCCACTGCCGATGGTAAAGGTGGTTCACGAGACAGTGTAGGGTGCAAGTGACCTGTCTTCGGCTTGTCCACTAAAGTGAAGCAACAACGCTAATCTTCTTTATTCTAGGCACAAGGGCACTATCGGTTGTGCGAAGAGTGACCTCGACTTCGAGGTAGCGACCAGTGATGTCGCCTGATGAACCTAAGACTAACGGAAACACTTCTGGCGGGAATGGTCCAAATGGACCAGACCATCCAGCTGTTGCTAGACCCTGAGCACTATCACTAACCCTGAACCTGACAAAGATAAATGTCTTGCCATCCCCAGGCAGGTCCGCATCCACATAAATAGACTTCCAATGTGTCTGTTGCGTTTCCCATCCCTCGAATACCTGACGATAATAACCCTGTGGTGCGGTGACCGTCTTCAATGCGTAACCTGTCATATCACTGTAAGTGTAGGGGCTTTTTCCAACGGGATATGTCCCGAGAACCTGCTTTGTGTCTGTATCAATCTTTGAGGCGTTGCTCGTGCACTGGTTGATGCTCCACAAAAAACCATCGCAGTCTATTGCGACGCCTACAGGACCAAAAACTGCATCGCCCAGGTCTATCGGTTCTTCAGGATTCAATGTCTTTGCATCTATGACCGAGATGTATCTGCCAAGGACACAGGTCCATGTGTGGTGAGCAACATAAACAGTTGCACCGATGACGCTTCCGCTACTGGCATTCTTCAGGACTTTGATCGCAACGCCCCGCGTCCTCCCGCGCTCCGTCCATGTCCATGTGTTCGTCCACGAATTCGTAACAGGGTCGAACCTTGAAATCCCCATGGATTCGCCTGTGGCTACCCATATCTTGCCCCATGGGTCAATAGCCATGCCGTATGCATAGTTTCCAGGCACTGCCCACGAACCAACCTCCCCTGTCGAAGGATCGACCTTTACAAGCGAGTGTGGGAATGGCTCCCGACTTACATACCAGATCGTCCCTTCTCCGTCAATCGCAAGCCCGTATGGTCGCCGAGTTACGCTAATGGTCTGTAAGACACTCCCATCAAGAGAGCTAAGTTTCCTAAGTCTTGATGAGTTCCAGAAGCCAACCCAGATGTTGTTTTCTTTATCAACGCCTGCTGCCCTTGCGCAACCATTGCCATAACTCGGACATCCAGTTGTCGGGGGTCCATCTGGCTGGACAACCCACAATACACATTCATCGCCTACTACCATTTCGGAGGGGTCTATGCGACAGTTACCGTCTATGTCCCGTGAGGTATCAATCATCCCGTTGTTGTTGCGGTCTTTGCAGTCCTGTTCAAACACTGCGACCTTGGCAACCTTTCCATCACCACGACAGGTTATGATGCCATTCCCGTTCAGGTCAACTGCTGTCCTGCTTGGGTCTGAACAAACATTGTATCGTGCTACCTCGCAGCCTGTTCTCGTGTTGAGTTTTGACACTGTCCCTTCGCCCGAGTTTGCTATCCAGATGAAGGGGAACTCCATCTTGGTGGAATCGAGGACAAGATATCCATTCGAGTCGGTTGTCACACTCGATGAGTTCTCTGGAGTGGGCGTGAAAGGATTTTCCGTTTCTGGACCTGCAGAAAGCTCGCAAGTCGTTTCACAACCGCCACATGGTGCAGGGTTATCGCACAGTGTCTCCGCATCTGCTTGCCCTTCCTCCTCTTCGCTTCTTGTATCGCCCTGTGGGTCAACCCCATCGAATAGGTCATGTGTGTCCAAAGCCGCTTCATCGTTCTCCTCTGGCATTTCTACTTGCGTATTTTCGTATCTGCTTTGGTCATCCCCGCCTGCTTCTGAGTACAAAGTTTCACCCGTGTCCTGGATGGCGATGCTCACCTCTTTTCCACCCCAAAAATAATCCGGATAATACCCTGTTCCTACCCCCCCTCCACCGCAACCTGCTAAGGAAATCAGCGAATGACATACAATGATGTAGGCGAATCTATTCATGCCCATTGGCGCACCTCCCTATGAGAGATCCCCTTTTTCCAAGCTTGCACAAAAACCGAAGTAAGCACCATCTTCACCATAATCTATCTGAGCGATGCCACAACAGAAATCTTTTTCAGTCTGGGCACCAGATCGTTATCGGTTGTGTAAAGGGTTACCTCTACCTCGAGGTAGCGACCAACTATATTTGCAATAGTGGTCAAATCCAGCGGGAACATGGCGGGCGGATAAGGTCCATAAGGACCAAACCATGCCTGATCTTTCAAACCTTGAATACTATCAGCGACCCTGAAGCGCACTTTCACATAGGTTTTTCCGTCGCCAGGCAAATCTGCATCCACATAGATCAAGTTCCATTGGGTCTGTTGCGTCTGCCATCCCTCGAATACCTGACGATAATAACCCTGTGGGGCGGTGATTGTCTTCAAGGCGTAGCCTGTCATATCACTATAAGTGTAGGGGCTTTTTCCAACAGGATATGTGCCAACAACCTGCTTTGTCTGGGTGTCTATCTTCGAGGCATTACTCGTGCACTGATTTATGCTCCACAGATATCCATCGAAGTCTATCGCAACCCCAACAGGACCGAACACTGCATTACCCAAATCAATCGGCGTCTCGGGGGTAAGGGTCTTTGCATCCACAACACTTATATACCTGCCCAACTGACAAGTCCATGTATGGTGCGCAACATAGACCTTGCTTCCCGCAACCGCACCGCTAGCATCCCTTAGAACACTTATTGCAACGCCTCTGGTTCTGCCACGATCCGACCATGTCCATGTGTTGGCCCACGAGTTCGATACAGGGTCGAACCTTGAAAGACCCATAGATTCACCTGTCGCCACCCAGACCTTGCCCCATGGGTCAATAGCCATGCCGTAAACATAGTTGCCTGGGACTGCCCATGAGCCAACCTCACCTGATGAAGGATTGACCTTTACAAGCGAGTGGGGCGATGGGTCACGACTTACGAACCATATAGTCCCCTGCTGGTCAATGGCAAGCCCATAAGGTCTGCGCGAGACACTGAAGGTCTGCAAAACTGCGCCATCCGAGGAGCGAAGTTTTCTAAGTCTGGAAGAGTTCCAGAATCCAACCCAGATATTGTTGTCTTTGTCAACGCCCGCTGCCCTTGCGCATCCATTCCCACTGCTCCCACATCCTGTAGTCGGCGGTCCGTCAGGCTGAACCACCCAAATTACGCACTCGTCTTCCATAACCATTTCAGATGCCTGTATCTGGCAGTCGCCATCAGTATCCCTTGAGGTGTCGATGACCCCGTTTCCGTTCTTGTCTATGCAATCCTGTTCAAAGATCGCCACCTTTGCAACCTTTCCATCTCCACGACAGGTTATGATGCCATTCCCGTTCAAGTCAACCGCTGTCCTGCTTGGGTCTGAACAAACATTATATCTTGCCACCTCACACCCTGTCCTTGTGTTCAGTTTAGAAACCGTTCCTTCCCCAGAGTTTGCAATCCAGATGAACGGGAAATCGATCTTGGTCGAATCGAGCACCAAAAATCCGTTTGGGTCAGTGTTGACCCCAGAAGAGTTTTCGCCTGTTGGTGCGAAAGGATTGCCTGTGTTCGCACCAGCGGTTATCGTGCACACCGCCTGACAGCCTCCACAGGGGGATGAGACGCCGTTGTCTATAACTCCATCGCAGTCATCATCCAAAAAGTTGCACACCTCCTGTGCCCCTGGATTTACTGAATACTTGGAGTCATCGCAGTCACCAGTATTTATCGCAGAATAGTAGCCCTGGGGATTACAAAGGCATTTTGGTGTGCCCGTTCCATAACCATCACGGTCACCATCATAATAGAAACTTACGCACCCCAAAGCATCTTCTTCGTCAATCATGCCATTACAGTTGTCGTCAATGCCATTACAGGCTTCTTTGGCATCTGGATTTACCGAAGCGATTGTGTCGTTGCAATCCAGAGCATTGTTTGCGATAAATGGGGGTTCTGGTTGACAAAGACACCTAGAATATGCAACGCCAAAACCATCCCCATCCCCATCCATATAAAACAACTTACAGCCAATCGCATTCTCTCCTTTGTCCGTTATTCCATCACAGTTATCATCTTTATTGTTCCCACACACCTCATAACCGCTGGGTTTTACCAAGGGGTCATTATCATCACAGTCGCCCGCCTGTGTCGCAGTGTAGGGATACTGTGGTGCACACAAACATTTGAACGAGGATGAGCCAAACTGGTCCCTGTCCTTGTCCTCGAAGTAGTTTATGCACCCAACAGCGCCTTCTTCGTCTGTCTCGCCGTCGCAATCTTCGTCCTTGCCGTTGCATACTTCTGGAGCGGGATAAGAGCCTATGCACATCTCTTTCCCATTCACGCAGGATATGACCCCCTTGCACACACCTAAGGAGTTTGCAAGATCGCATGAACTCCCTGTCAAATCCTCGTCAGTCATGCCGTCGCAGTCATTGTCCTTGCCATCGCACACCTCGGGGCTGGGCTTTTGACCATCACATTCGCTTGGTCCGTCAGCCTTGCACGAATAAATACCTGGGCATTTTCCAAACTCGTTCTCAATTTCGCACACCCCTACACTCCCGCTAAAGACAAACTTCTGTGAGCATTCGCATTGTCCTTGAGAGGGCATGCACACCTGAACCTCGCCAGAAATCCCTCTTGTTGAAAGGCATTGAACCCCTTCCTCGCACGGATTCGACTCGTCGCATCTTTTCAAGCAAAACCCGTATCCTTGCAACCACACGCAAGACATTGGTGTTGGAACGAAGTCTGCAACGCAATCATCATCGTTCCTGCACGGCTTGCAGATGTTCGGGGCAGGATGGATACAGACATAGATGACATCAGGGTGAGTCGCAACCTGAAGGCACTGATAGCCTAAAGGGCAGTCATTCTCGTCCGCGCATCTGCTTGTACAAAACCTGCCATCGGGGGTTTCGATGCAGTATCCACTGAAACATTGGGTGTTGTCCCTGCACTGCCAGCCTGGCATGCCAGGTCCCCCAGTTCCCCAGCCTGTATCGAATGAGTCAGGCTGTTCAAAGCCATCTAAAGCAGTTTCAGTGGACTGAGGGTCCAAAGGTTTGTCGCGGGTCGCCCCTGCACCTTCAAAGGCATCCCCCGCATCCGCATAAGAACCTGTCGCAACTCCCCCGCCACCGCAACCAAGCCAAAAAATGAAAGCCAGACCAGCGATTGTGCTCTCTGTTAGTCGTTTCATGTTTGCCTCGAACCGATGCCTTTTTGTATTATAAAATCGGACGGGGCTCGCGTCAACGACCTTCAGCAATACCCCTTTGCCCACAGAAACCTTGATTATGCTTCGCTATCCCCAGTATCCCTTTGAACCTTTATAAATATCTGATGCTCTTTTCGCCAAAAAGCCCCTTCACCTTTTCTAAAAGTCCTGCTGACGGCTGGCAATAGAACATACCTTTTGGACGCAAAGTCACGCTTCCCACATCGGGCATGTAGAGCTCCAAAAGCAGTTCTGTTGTGCCCTTATGCTCGAACAGCAAGTCTGAAAGTCGAACAATATCCGCTTCAGTAGCCTTTGTGATATCGATCTTGATTATCACCTTCTTAGCAAGTGCATACATTGCGCGGTCGAAGAGGTCTATCGAATCCACTATGACCTTCACATCCTCGGTTTCTTCCTGAACCTCAACCTTTATTTCCCCTCTTACTAGCAAGGGTTTTTTGGAAGATAGCATTTGGCTTATCTGCGCATAGACTCTAGGCCATGCGATGCACTCCACATGCCCAGTTTGGTCTTCGAGCGTGAAGAACGCCATCTTGCTACCTTGTTTTGTTTGTTTTTCTTGAACTGTGACAACGACTCCCACAACCTCCACACGCTCGCCAGACCTCAACCCTTTCAAATCCTCTATCCTCGGAAAACCTGCCTCTTCAAGGTTAGCTTGAACGCTATCGAGCGGATGGGCGCTTACAAAACATCCAATCAGGTCCTTCTCCATTGAAAGTTTCTCGCCATCGTCCCACTCCGCTTGTTCCTTGATTTTTGGAAATCCTTCCTCTATTCCATCCCCCCCAAAAAGTCCTGCCTGAGAAACCTTTTTACCATCCTTAATGCTGGATGCCCATGAAATAAGCATGTCTAAGTTATCATAAACTGTCTTTCGTGAATACCCGAAGCAATCGAAAGCCCCGGCCTTTGCAAGAGCCTCCAAAGCCCGTTTGTTCACCTTTCGCAGATCGACCCTTGCAAAGAAATCGAACAGTGTCCTAAACCCCTGCTCTCCCCTTGCCGCTACAATAGCCTCCACCACAGCATCTCCTATCCCTTTGATGGCACCAAGCCCAAATCTTATCGTTTTATCCCCTTCTACTGTAAAGCCAGCCTCGGACTTGTTCACATCGGGGGGCAAAACCTTCACCCCAAGCCTCTTCGCCTCGGCAACGAATCTCATTGTCTTTTCGTGGTTCCCTCGCTCCGCGCTGAGGCTTGCGCACAGAAACTCTGCTGGATAATGACATTTTAGGTATGCAGTCCAATAGGTTAGTAAGGCGTATGCTGCACTATGACTCTTGTTAAACCCGTATTTCCCAAAGTGACCCATCATATCGAAGAGGTTGTTCGCGATATTTTCGGGGATCCCCTTCCGCTTAGCACCCTCCACGAAAGGCGCACGGTATTTCTCGACCTCCTCCACGAGCTTCTTGCCCATCACTTTTCTAAGCGAGTCAGCCTGCCCCAAAGTGAACCCAGCAACCTTGGACGCTATCATCATTACCTGCTCCTGATAGACGATTACGCCATAGGTTTCCCCAAGTATGTCTTTCAGTTCTTCCAGTGGGTAAGTGATCGGTTTGAGCCCATGCTTCCGTGCAATGAAATCCTGAACAACTCCACTCCCGAGCGGACCAGGACGATAAAGCGCAAGCAAGGCGACGAGGTCATCGAACCTGTCTGGCTTTGCCTGAACAACGACCTCTGTAATATCTTTCCCTTCCACTTGAAAAACCCCAGCAGTCCGCCCAGCAGAAAGCTCTGAATACACACGCTTGTCATTTAGCGGGATGTCATCTAGTTTCAAGTCAATCCCTTTCGATTTCTTTATGAGTTTCAAGGTATCATCAATCACCGTAAGCACGGTCACGCCTAGAAAATCGAACTTGATAAGACCAACAGTCTCGAGGTCTTCCATCTCGAACTGGGTCAAGACCGTGTTCTCATCCACGCACAACGGTGCGTATTCCTGTATCGGCTTATCTGCAATGACAACCCCTGCCGCATGTTTCCCCGATTGTCTCGCAAGACCCTCAATCTTCGAGGCAATATCAAAGAGTTCTTTGTATCTTTCATCCCTGTCGTACAAGTCTTTCAAGGTCGGTTCGAGCTGCAATGCATGCATGATGCTTTCCGCATGTCTAGGAATTCTGTCCGTGATGCTATTTGCTTCCTGAAACGAAAAACCCAAAACCCTTGCGACATCCTTCACAGCAGCCTTCAGTTTAAGTGTTCCGAATGTGATTATCTGGCAAACCTTGTCGTGCCCATATTTTTCTCGCACATACTGGATTACTTCCTCCCGCCTCCTCTCGCAGAAATCTATGTCGAAATCAGGCGGGCTAACCCTTTCGGGGTTTAAAAATCGCTCGAAAAGAAGACCGTGCTTGATGGGGTCTAGGTTAGTGATGCCAATGGCGAACGCAACGAGCGACCCAGCACCAGAGCCCCTCCCAGGACCCACTGGAATCCCTTGTTTTTTCGCATAGTTTATAAAGTCCCATACTATTAGGTAATATGGGGCAAATCCGAGGGTGATGATCGCGGACAACTCGGTTTCAAGACGGCTCAGGTAAACACTTTCGTCCACAGTTTCACCCCTTTGGCGCACCTTTTCGAGCCTCTCCTTCAACCCCCCGTATGCAAGTCTGCGCAAAAAATCAGCGGGGTCTGAGCCATCTGGGGTTTCAAAAGCTGGAAAATGGAGAGGAGCCTTTTTAGCGATGATTGACCCATCTACACTTTCCGCTATGGCAAGCGTGTTTTCGATCGCCTGAGGAGGAAACATCGAAGCCATCTCTTCGCCAGTGGCAAAGTGGAACGAGCGCACCTTGAAACCTTCCCTTATCTCTTTTGTGATGCCTTTCATCCCAAGTTCTATAGCCACGAGCACTGCATGAGCCACCGCATCCTCCCTGTCAAGATAGTGACAGTTGTTCGTTGCTACAAGCCCGAGACCCTCTTCCTGCGCAAGGGATATCAAGGCTTCGTTTACCATTTTTTGTTCCAAAAGTTCGTTGCCCTCTAACTCCAGAAAAAAGTTTTCCTTGCCAAAGCAGTCTTTGTAAAAAGCGAGCGCCCACTCAAGCCCCTCTTGGTCTCGTCTTAAGATTGCCTGCGGGACCTCGGAGCCCAGGCATCCAGACAAACATATCAATCCACCAGCATGCTCCCTGAGCATCGCCCTTGTTATCGTTGGTTGCCCGTCCCTTAGCCCTTCTAAATACGACCTGGACACTAGATTCATAAGATTTGAATACCCCTCTTTGTTGCGACACAGAAGCAACAGATGATAGTTCCTTTTCGTTCTTTCCTCGTCGTGAATGACCATTTCGCAACCGATAATGGGCTTTACCCCCGCGTTCTTGCACGCCTTCACAAACTTTATTGTTCCAAAAAGATTCGAATGGTCGGTCAAGGCTACTGCTGGCATCCCATATTCTCTTGCCCTCTCCGCTAGTTGCGAAAAATCAATAGTCGAGTCCAAAAGGCTCATGTGGGAATGGCAATGTAGATGCACGAACTGCATATCATCCCTCCTTCGCAGTAGATCAGCGTGGTTCCAGCATTCGGATGGAACGAGCCATAACGGGTGCTGGTTGACACAAAGGTCTTTGTTATCCTAGCACCTGCGCCACCAGTGTGCAATCCCTCTCTCGCCACTGAAAACTGTCGATAGAAAATTTAGATTTTTCTGGCTCGCCTCATCTTCCCCCTCCCCTCCTCATCCACCAAAAAACTTCTTTATCGCCTAGTAGCCCCTTCCACCTGATTCCCCAAAACATCATAACAACGCGGACCACCCTCTTACCCTGTCCCATGACAAAACTTTCTCCATATCGCCTTTGTCTTCTGGCGGACAATCCAGACAGAGTTATTCGGTGAAATGCGGTAAAACTGCGGGGATCTCCAGACAGGGCGAAAGAATCGCTTCTATTTACGCCCTGTCCTCGAACTCTGCATCAATCACATCCGACTGCTGGTCAGAGCCACCCTGCTTCTTCCCATTGCCTGGTGACCCGCCAGAAAATCCAGTGCTCGCCCCACTTTGACGATACATTGCTTCTGCCATGGCGTGAGACGCCCTTGTAAGCTCGTCCAAAGCCCTTTGAACCGCCTGAGGGTCACCTGACTGCAAGGCATTCTTCGCATTCGAGAGTGCAGATTCAACCTTGTTGAGCTCGCTCACAGGGATGCGCTCCCTGTTTTCCCGTAACAGTTTTTCTGTTTGATACACGAGGGAGTCAAGCTGGTTTCTCCGCTCTGCCTCTTGCCTGCGTCTCTTATCTTCAAGCTCATGCTGTTTTGCCTCCTCAATCATGCGCTTGATGTCATCCTCGGTCAGACCAGTCGAGGCAGTAACCGTTACCTTCTGTTCCCTCCCTGTCGCCTTGTCACGGGCAGAAACATGCAAAATCCCGTTCGCATCAATATCGAATGTCACTTCAATCTGCGGAACGCCCCTTGGCGCAGGCGGGATCCCATCAAGGATGAACCTCGCCAAAGTCCTGTTATCCGCAGCCATTTCACGCTCACCCTGAAGCACATGGATCTCGACGCTTGTCTGTCCATCCGCAGCGGTCGAGAATATCTCTGTTCTCCTTGTAGGGATTGTCGTATTCCTTTCGATAAGCTTCGTCATCACTCCGCCAAGGGTCTCGATTCCAAGGCTCAAAGGCGTTACATCGAGCAGCAAGACATCCCTTACCTCCCCAGCGAGCACCGCACCCTGTATGGCAGCACCAACCGCCACCACCTCGTCTGGGTTCACACTCTTGTTCGGTTCTTTCTTGAAGAACTCACGCACCCTTTGCTGGACATACGGAATCCTTGTAGAGCCACCGACCAGTATTACCTCGTCAATGTCCTCAGGAGTAAGTTTCGCATCCTTCAAAGCCTGCTTGCAAGGCTCTATTGACCTCTCGACCAGGTCCTCGATCATCCTTTCCAGTTCTGCCCTCGTGAGCTTCGCCACAAGGTGCTTTGGACCGCTTGCATCAGCAGTCAAGAAGGGCAAGTTTATCTCGGTCTCGAATACCTGGGACAGCTCGCATTTTGCCTTTTCCGCTGCATCCTTCAGCCTTTGCAAAACCATCTTGTCATTGGATACATCAATGCCTGTTTCGGCCTTGAACAGCTTGATGAGCCACTCGATGATCCTCTGGTCTATATTGTCGCCACCAAGATGGGTGTCACCATTGGTCGCTTTCACTTCCACAACACCGTCACCCACTTCCAGGATTGATATGTCGAATGTGCCCCCGCCAAAGTCATAGACCGCTATGGTCTGGTTCTTCTTCTTGTCCATCCCATAGGCTAGAGCAGCAGCGGTAGGCTCATTGATGATTCTTTTCACCTCGAGTCCAGCGATCCTTCCCGCATCCTTTGTCGCCTGTCGCTGGGAATCGTTGAAGTAGGCTGGAACTGTGATAACTGCGGACTTTACAGGGTGACCAAGGTAGTCCTCAGCAGCCTTCTTCAGTTTCATCAGGACATGTGCGGAAATCTGCTGAGGTGTGTAGGTCTTGTCCCTGATTCTAACAACCGCAAGGTCGTTTTCCCCTCGCTCGACTTTATAAGGCACAAGCTTTATCTCTTCTGTCACCTCGTGAAACCTGCGCCCCATGAACCTTTTTATGCTGTATATGGTGTTCTCGGGGTTCGTGACCGCCTGCCTCTTTGCGATCTGTCCCACAAGGATGCCCCTCTTCTCGTCGAATGCAACCACGGAAGGCGTTGTCCTTGACCCTTCCTCGTTTTGTATGACCTTTACTTCATTACCCTCCATGATCGCAACGACCGAGTTTGTGGTTCCCAGGTCTATTCCAATGATGCGCTCCATATTTCTCACCTCCAAAAAACAATCTTCGAGGCATTAAGCCTCGCAAAAAATAAGTAATCACGGTTTTTGCAGTGTCAACAGGAAAGCAGGGTTCATTTGGAGGTTGACATCGCATTGCTATTTTGAGACATTTTCACTGGCGACCTTGGAGGTTTGGTAATGAAAAACGCCTTCTTTGTTTTATGTATGGCATCACTGGTTGGGTGCGGGTCTGGAGGAAGCGAAGTGACTGGCCCACATGACTTGCACGACATCTCTTTGCGAGAAGAGGTAGCGGATGCACAGGATGGGCGGGATGCTATCCCTGCGGAAGATGTGCGGGACACCCAGCTTGACGAACCAAGCGCCGATGTGCCTCCTGACATTGGACATGAGGATTTGGTCTTCCCAGATATCATCCCAGACAAAACACCGCCAGAGGTCATAAAGGTCGAGCCAGCGGATGGTCAAATCGGTGTGGAGGTGCCTTTTGTTGTGAGGGTTCAGTTTAGCGAGCCCATCAGGTTCGAATACACGATTGACAAGAACACCTTCAAGGTGCTTGATGTAGATGGAAACCCCATTCAGGGAACTAGGACTTATGAAAAAGAAACGAACACCGTTGTGTTCATGCCAGACAAGAACGCAAGGATACTTCTTGCTTCGCCATATCATATCTTTGTTTCGGAACTTGTGCAGGACATGAGCGGGAACAGGATGAAGACAGCATTCACATCGTGGTTTGCCACAGCCATTCCAAAAGACCTCGAGCGCTATGAAAAGATTGCCGAAAGATATTCGCCTATTATTTATCAGGGCACAGGCTCTGGGTTGATTCAGGGGGATTACATCACATCCTTCGATTTTGACAAGGACTGGGATGGCTCGAACAACTTCGATAACCTGAAAAAGGCGACAGCAATCCCCTCGTTTGTGTATTATGATGTAGTCGAGACAAAGAGCCATTATTTCGTGAGATATGTTTACTTTTACCCCTACCACTATGGAACTGGTGAAAAACAGTTTGGAAATGAGATGTCTGGGGCAACGGTCGTTGTGCAAAAATATCCGCAGGAAGAGCCGATTGCTGTGGTCACCTACTTTGCGGTCGAGGACCAACAGGAGATGCGTTCTTATGTGACATCCGACTCAGGGATAGTGAAGGACAAGGCACCTCCATACTATGGTGTAAACTATGTGTTTGACCGTGATGTCCTTTTCCCTCAGGGGCACTATCTTGCTTATCTGACTTCAGGGACACACGAGTCATGCCTCTGGGTGCACACGACAAAAGAGTATCCACTTGACCAGAGATGCCAGCTCACAGAGAGCCAAAAACAAAACATGACAAGGATAAACTATGTCTATGGAGGGGGGGATTACGATTCGCTCAATAAACCCTTCCCTGCATCGAAACGCGATGTTAGATATGGGATGAAAAAACTGATTGAGGAGTTCTGGGTGAGGCGGGATCAAGTGGGTTCCAACAAGGTCTTCCGCTCGACAGACAAATACGAGCCACCTGAAGGAAGACCTGGAAAGAACCTTTTGTATCCAGACACCTTTGTTGACCCTATTGACCCCATTTCACCTTACAAAGGCAGGGCACCGTGGGCGTGGAAGTGGCAAACAACTGTCTTTGACATCGGTGGTGAGCCATTCTATCAGGTCGAGCTACCGAAAGGCACTTATTTCATTGACCCTGCTTATTTCTTCATGAAGCGACATCGCCTAACAGCCGATTTCAACCCTGCGACCAAGACGGGCTATTCCTTAGACTATTGTTTCAACCCCTATCTTTTGATCGATCAGCGCAATATTGACCCAGATTGCAGAGCCCAACAATGACCCTCAACCTTAGAAGGCTTCACGCATCCACGCTAGTTCCAGTCTTGTTTGTTGCTTTCCTAGTAACCTGCACCAAACACGAGGAAGCAAGGCTTGAACTGCCCGAGTTCAAGGTTACACCTCAAGAGCCTCAATGGTCGCAGGCGGTTATGAGTGACGAAGTTGTCGCCAGGGTCAATGGTGTCCCCATAACGAAAACTGCATTCGCAAAGGCTTTGAGGGCTTATGGGAAAAATGCAGATCCTCATGAGGTGTTGAACGCCCTCATTGCAGAGGAGGCTATTGCACAAATCGCGTCAAAAAAATCCTCCATTTCCCCGACGACTCTGAACAAGGTCTTTTTGAAAGCGTTGGTAACGAGGTATCTAGAAAAGACAATTGTCGAAGAGTTTCCCCCATCCAGGGTCACAATGGATGAGCTTCAGGAGGTTTTCAAACAACCGATAGTTAGGGCAAAGTTTGACCATTTGACCATCTTTGTGGTCAAGGACTATCAGTGGATATGTTGCGACGGCAAGAACTGTGATACTCCAGAGGTTCAGGCGTGTTTTGCAGAAGGCGAGATAGCCATGCAAGCAGCCTACGAGGCACTAAAGGCATTTTCCCCAGAAGCGGAGGACTATCCACTTTTGTATGACGACCTGAAATCAAGCGCACCAAAACTATCGTTCCAGGAATACGAGTTCGCCTACGACAGAAAAAAGGGGATTCAGAAGGGAAGAAGTATATTCGATAAGGCGGTCGTAGATGCGGTTGTTGGAACACCAGTTGGGAAGTTCAGCAAGCCTGTCAGAAGCGCATTCGGCTGGCATATCCCTTTTGTCGCTGAAGTGCACGAAGAGGTGCACAAAGGGCTTGAAGACCCAGAGGTTCAAAAGGAGTTGAGCGAGACTTTTTATACCTATTTCCAGCGCAGGAGGTTCATCACGAAGGTTGCAGAGCTACTGCCTGTCGAGACCTTTGTGCAGCTTCGAGACCAGCTAAAAGGTTTCAAGCGTCAAAAACCGCCTCGTTTTGAGTGCACAATCAATGAGGATGCGCTTACGACAGAGGCGCAGAAATCGCCGAAAGGCTTGTAATCAGTAGGGTGCCTCAAGAAGTTGCCTGCTCGCCTCCACAATCCGTTTGTCGAGCACTGTGGAACTGGAAATCTCGTGAAGAACGACCCGCGCAAGCAAGGGCAACAAGGCGAGCGCTATCCTTTTGGGGCACCATGGGTTCTGTGCAACCGCTGAAAGAACCCTCTCACGAACGCCAAATCTTGAACGCAAAACAACCAGGAAAACCCCTTTCGATTGAGGTCTCAAGGAGGCTACCTTCAGGGCGTGCTCTTCGCATGCCATGGGATTGGAAAGCAAGATCGAGATCACATCAGGATGTGGGTCCTCACACAACCTCATCAAAAGGTCTTTGTCGTGTAATCTTGCCTTCGCCTTCCTTACCCCCAAAGGGACATCATCCATATCATAGTCCCTTTCCCATGTGACCACCTTCTCGTCTGCCTCTTCCCCCTCCCATAAAAAAGAAACGAAGGGCTTTACCTTCTTGTCATCGAAAAAAGAAACAAGGGCTTCCTTCATCAGGCGGGAAGGTATCTCACTACCGATAAGCGCAACTATCGTATCCAGGTACAAACCCCTGCATTCTTTGCTTCCTATGTGCGAAAAAACATGGTCAAGGAACAAAGCGAGCGTCTGGGGCTCACTTTTCAAAAGCACATCCGCTATCACTTTCCGCCTCAAACCGCAATCAGCAATAGCAAGAAACTTCCGCTCGAGCGCCCCAGGCAGGATAATGTTCATCTTCTCGATGTTGAACATGAAGAACAGGAGGTCGCGCTACACCCGACACACGACCCAGAAGACCCCGTGGTAGTCATCTTCCCCCCAACAGAAAATGCGCATAAAGACACTTTCCGTTCCACATTTCGTGACCCACACGAAGGACAGGGGATAAAACTTTCTCCGACTCTGCAAAGTTCCTCGAACTCCGCCTTGCAGTCTGCACAACGAAACTCGTAGATGGGCATATCTAGCCTCCGTGACCTTCAGCAAGCACTGCCTCGAATCGCCTTGCGGCGTCCTGAGGACCTATCGCAACTATAACATCGCCTGAAAGCACAAGGTCAGCAGGTCTTGGGAGCTGATTTATCTCGAACTGGTTCTCTTCGTCAGCCTTCCTGCGCTTTATGGCAATGATGTTCAAATGATATTTCTCGCGTAGTTGTAACTCCTGCACGGTCTTCCCAACAAACGGTTTCGGAGCCTCGAACTCAATAACCTCCTGACCTGTTGAAAGCCTTATCCGCCCCACAAAGTCGGGTGCATACAGTTCCTCTGCCAGAACCTTTCCCATCTCTTCCTCGGGGTCGAATGTCCTTTTCGCACCAAGTGCAGTCAGCACTCGTGCATGAAGCTCTGAATGTGACCTTGCGACAATCTTTTTGGCGCCGTGCTTCTGAAGCAAGGCTGTTATCAAAACGGACGATTCAATCCCCTCGCCGATTGCGACCACCACACACTCAGCGTCGCAAACACCCGAGTCAATCAGAGCCTTTTCGTTAGTAAGGTCAGCGGTTATTGCAGAAGCAACGAAATCCTTGATTTCCTCGACCAGAGCCTCGTCTTTGTCCACTGCGATCACTTCAGCGCCAAGCTCTGCCAGTTTTTTCGCCAGTGACCTTCCAAAAAGCCCAAGTCCTATGACCGCTGCGCTTTTCAAAGGCATCTTTCCTCCACGAGGTTACCCGACAGTAACCCGCTCCTGCGGAAACCTAATCCCTGACTGGACAGGTCTTTGCCCAAGGGCAAGGGTTAGCGTCAGGGGGCCAACCCTGCCAACAAACATCAAGAAAATGATACACAAGCGACCAAAGGTGTCAAGTTTCATGGTCGCTCCCATGCTCAAGCCCACTGTGCCAAAGGCACTTACGGTCTCGAAAAGAAGGCTTTCCATCGAGATGCCTTTCTGAGTGGCGAGTAGCAACAGCGCAACAAGAAAACACGCCGCAAACGAAAGCGTTGATATGGCAATCGCCTTCCTGATCGTTTTGCCTGGGACTGTGCGTCCGAAGACTTCGACTTGCTCGCGCCCCAAAAGAATCGCACGGATATTCAGTATCAAAAGGGCAGCAGTCGTGGTCTTGATGCCGCCTCCTGTGCCACCAGGAGACGCCCCAATAAACATGAGCGCTAAGTAAACAAATACTGCTGACCTTGAAGTCTTTGAAAGATCGACCGTGTTGAAACCGCATGTCCTCGCACTTACAGACTGAAAGAATGAAGCCCAAAGTCTGTCTTCAAAGGATAGCCCCTGTTGAGCACCGTTTCTGTCAAGAAGCAGGAGCAAGACTGTGCCTGAAAAAATGAGGATGGCTGTCGTCACGAGCACGAGCTTGGCATGCAAAGGCAATCCCCGAACAAAAGCCCTGAATCCTTTTTTGTAGCGGGATGGTGACAGGATGGCAGCATTGACAAGAAACCCAAGCCCTCCAAGTATGATAAGGGACGAGACGATCAAGACCATTGCTTTGTCGTCCATGAATGATGTCAAGTTCTGGCTGTAAAGGGAAAACCCAGCATTGCAAAAGGCGGAGATGGCGTGAAAGATGCCATAGAACACGGCTTGTGCAGGTTCATCGCTGAACTCCTCGAGAAACCTAAACGAAAGGGCAAGTGCCCCAGCAGATTCGATAGCGAATGTCATGAGAACTGTTTGGCGGACAAGTGTTTGAACCCCGACTGGGGTTTCCTCGTCCAGGACATCCTGCATCACCCTAGCCCCTCTAGCGGAGAGCCTGCCACCAAGAAGAAGGGCAGCGGATGTGGAAAGTGTCATAATGCCAAGACCTCCCGCCTGTATAAGAAGCAACAGGACGATTTGACCAAAAAAGGACAATGCGGGAACACCATGGGGGGCAAGTGCATCCTTGCTTGTGACAATGACGGTAAGTCCTGTCACGCATGTAGCACTGGTAGAGGTAAAAAGTGCGTCCATAAAACGAAGCCCTTTCATGTCCACGGTGGCTCTTGGAAACATGAAGAAGATGGTTCCGAGGGCGATTAGCAAGAGGAAAGAAAACACCACTACCTTGGCAGGGTTTTGCACAAGGCTCTCGATGACCCGTTGACCCCTTGTTGACCTTAGAAATATCCGAACACCGAGCACTGAGTGCCTGAGGATGGCAAATATTGCAAATATCTCTGTTCTTAACCACAGGGCAAGAGCCATCACAATCAGAAGAAAGGCATCAGACCATTCATGCTTCAAATAAGAGACCACCCTTATTGCCTCGATGCATTTGAGATAGTGATAGACGAGGGTTATAAGCACCGAAAGGGCACAGACTGCATAAAAGGCACTAACAAAATAGATGTTTTTCCACTGAAGCAGACCCTCTATCGTGCCAGCAAGGGCGAATAAGGCAAACACGCACCCATATACAAGGATACTTATCCGATTAATCCCTTCCTGCAGGTCTCCGAGTTTTTGCCAGAGGGGCATATTTGCCAGCACAAATCGGCCAGCAAAGATGATAGCAGAGGACTAAAAACAAGACAAACCACACGATGGGGTTGTGCCTATTCAAAAGCCCTGCATCAAATCGAGGTTGTCTTGGTCGTTAATGAAAACCTTGAACCAGCGCAAATCTTGGGGGGAAATCCTCAACCCTGTCCATAACCTTATTCACAAAAAACTTCGCTGCCCATTGTCCCAGGAGCTCGGAATATCTTTGTCCAATCTGGTTCTTTTTGTTCAAAAACTGGCGAAGTTTGATCTTACGGGCTACTTCTTTAGCGTCGCAACTACGCACCTTCCCCAACAATGTCTGTTTATTCCTGACTTCCGCATAGAAAGCAATCGGAATCACCTCGTATTCAGGTTCGACAACGATGATGCGTGGCGCTGGAAAGAAGTTGTTCCCTAATAGGTCTCTGATGCGCTCCGGCATATCGTCCTTTACAAGGTTGTGGTGAGCATCCAAGAACAAAATGATCTTTTTGACATCACCGCTCTTCTTTTCCTGCTCTCGCAAGACCTCTTGAGCGAGCCTGAGAACACGGTCTGGACCGGCAGACCCGCTAAGATATCGAAACTGAGGCGGTTCTATCTTCATCTTGTGAGTCTTTTGCAGAACCTCGACCACATTGTTCAGGAAGTTAGAGGTCTCCTGTTCCTCTGTAATGAAAATAACCAAAACCTTACCTCGGCATTCCAGCAAGATAGCGCATCGTATCTTCATGTCCTTCTTCGGAGGATAGGGGACTATAAAGGGAGGCTCCAGAAACAGTTCTCTCGACTCGGACAACCTCGTCAGGGTAGGCAATCTCTATCAAGTCAGGAGAATGTGTGGAGACCAAAAACTGTAACTTTCTGTCTTCAACATGCCGTCGAAAAAGGTTCATAACGCTATGTATTGCAGTTACATGCAGGTGAACCTCTGGCTCCTCGATCATGATTGTTGCCCCTCTCGGCGCCTGCACGAGTGCACCATAGAGGAACATAAAACACTTAAGACCATCTGGGAAACGGGGATAAGGCACATCTACGACCCTGTCTCCTATTGTTTCCCTCGCCACAATGTGCACACTTGAATGCCATTGTCTCAGCGAGATGTCCAGGATTTTCAACGAATCGAAAGCTTTCCGAACAATCTCCAAGAAGTATTCTTTTTCACGGCTCGACAAAACTAAAAGCAAAAGCCCTGCACGAGCGAGGTCTAGTTTCTCTTCGCTGAGCATCCTTTTCACCGTTTTCTGTGGAGCCTTGCTCTCTAGAACTTGCTTGGCAGTTTCTGCGTCAACTGGTAGCGAGTCAACGGCGATAGGGTCCAAAAAAACAATAGAATCTCTAATAGCCCTTGAATAAGCGCTTAGTGCCTCGGTTTCAAGGATTGATAAATAAGGCTTACTTACATAGCGCTGGCCTGAAAACTCAACAGTGCCACTAACCTTTTCTGCTAAAAGTTGACCGTTGTAGTGCAATCGCTCGTTGCGGACGATGCCAGAAGCACCTGCGATGATTTCGCACTCGAGGCGCCCCTTGTCGAAGTCCAGAATGATCTTGATTGGCTCCTGCTGGCCAAAAGGGCTGATAGCGTCGCGATAGTCAAACACACGAGGAAGAAAACCTAGTGCGTAAAATCTTCGAAGCAGCTCGAGACTTAGTGGATCGGCCATCCTGCCCCCATGGGTTGCAAACATTATTGCCCTGAAAAGGTTGCTCTTGCCAGAGCCATTGACCCCAGCAAGGAAGTTTAGCGGATTCACCTCCAGCTCCGCCTCGCGAATACTGAAGAAGTTGCGAACATGCACCTTTCTTAATCTCCAAACTCTGGGCATTTCTAGTCCCTCGGATAAAGGCAACCGTAACATGATATTCTACCCGGGCAGAGGCGTCAACGGTGTGTTTTAGTCCAGTAGATCTGGCACTCCGGGTAGTATTTATTAAGCCACTGGATAGGAGAGAGGAGTTCTATACTGTGGTGCGGTATGATGGTATTGTATTTGATTAGCCATTGGGCTAGTTTCTCGTTGAATGCTTTCAGGTCGGAGAATAACAGGTCCTCGTGGAAATCTATAAACATCTCTTCGAGCGTCCTGTTGAAGCGCTCGCAGTGGGAGTTCATCTTTGGGCGTCTTGGATAGGTGAAATAGTGCGTTATTCTGTTTTGTTCCAATGTCTTCTGGAAGTCTTTGAGAAACTCACTACCGTTATCTGAAAGTACCGCCAACTCCCTAGCCATTGGATTTTCCAAAAATAGGGCTTTCAAAAGGGCATTCAGAACAATCGAGGTATTCTTGCTTGACTTTGTGGGGGTAGCGAATGCCAGACCCACTCTGGACACAGGGTCAAAGAAACTTATGACATATCTTCTTATCCCATCTCGTATCCTTTCTATTGTGTCAACAGCCCAAAGGCTTAGTGGGGGCGATTTGAGGTCTTTAGGTTTCCTAAGCCTTTTGACTTTCTTTACGGGCTTTACACGCCCTCTTGAATCGAGTCTTTGAGGTGTAACCCGCATCTTGTCTGGTGCCCTACTGATAATCCGCCCTATTGTGGATTCTGAAGGACAATGTATCCCCCTTTCCTTGC
>Ga0272449_1000892_pt1 | contig 33094 bp, 26 predicted proteins | sample YNPCB0241_FD_198679 | JGI IMG/M metagenome (GOLD analysis project Ga0272449, IMG submission 198679) | Hot spring sediment microbial communities from Yellowstone National Park, WY, United States - YNP-CB-024-1 | ecosystem: Environmental > Aquatic > Thermal springs > Hot (42-90C) > Sediment... | reverse complement strand
CGCCGTGATGCCCCGCGAAGTGCAGCGTGCAAAGCAGCAGCCTGCCCGCGCCGTGCGTCGCCTCCGCGAGGTAGGCGTGCGTGTAGCCCGTGCGCGTGTCGACGCGCTGCCAAATCGGTTGCAACGGCGCGCCCTGCCACGCCTTGCCTTGCAGCGCGAAGTCGGTGCTGAACGCCAGCAGCCGCGCGTCCAGATGCTCTGGGCGCGGGATATGTTCCCACAGCGGGTGGAGCAGGAACCGATGCGCTGCCTCGCGCCAGAAGGGCAGGCGTATGCAGTCGGGCGTCGGCGCGGTCAGCAGCCACAGCGCGCGCCCGCCCTGCGCCACGAATGCCGCGTGCGAAGGCTCCCAGTGCGTGGTCAGCAATATGCTGCCCGCCGAGGGCGCGTCGTCGGCAGTCAGGCGCGTAAAGTTTTCGGACGCGGGCAGCCCCCACAGCGCGTCCGTCGGGTCGTATATGGCGACCTGCCCCAGCGCGTCCCACACAGGCGCGGGGTAGACGCCCCACTGCCACTCGTTCGCGCTGATAACCGCACCTGACGCGGCGACCAGTTCCGCGACGAAGCGCACGGTGGTCGGCGTCGGCGCGTCGGGCAGGCGCACCTCCGCCTGCGCAAGGAACGCGACGCCCGCCGTGATGTGCCCGATTCGTGCCTCGCCTGCCTGCCGCGCGCCCTGCTCGGTCTCCAACCACCAGCGTAGAACCGCCCCCTCCAGCGGCGCGCCCGCATGGGCAACCGACAGGCGCGTATAGACTGTGCGCCCCGCGAAGTGATTGTACGGGTCGGGGTTCGCCGCACGGTCGCCCCCAGCCACCCACTCGCGCCGCCGATGCCAGTCCAGCAGCAGCACCGTGTCGGCGTTGAATGCGGCGTACTCGTCGGGCGCGATTTTCAGTTCCCCACGCTCGTCGAGGATGCCCGCTGTGCTAATCGGCGTGTCTTTTAGCCCCGTGACCACATAGCCCGATGTGTCGGGCAGGCGGCGCATCGTCTCCAGCACGAGTTTGTGGTAGGCGGTCATCTCGCGTCGGGAGGTCTGCACGAGGTCGGGGATTGCGTCCGTCAGCCCCGCCTGCGCCAGCCGCGCCTCCACGAACGGCGTCTCGTAGAACCAGCGCACGCCCTGCGGGTTGATGGCGGGGTCTTGCGACAGCCACCAGAGTTGCTCGGCGGGCACGCTTCGGCGCAGGGTGGGGAAGTCGCGCAGTGTGTCGTGGTCGGCGAACTCGCCTTGCAGCCACGGGGCGGGCGCGCGGGGCGTGTCCAGAAACGCGCGGAAGGTCGCCCCCGCGAAGTGCGCGTCGCCGTACAGGTGGTAGTCGGCGAAGTCGGCGTACTCCTGCAGCGCGCCGCCGTAGCATTCGCCCCCGCCGCTGTTGTCGCGCACCAGCGGGCTGCCCGTCAGCCGCTTGACCAGCGCATACAACTCGCCCAGCGCGTCGCTGGGGAACCGTGCCGACAACTCGCAGCCCAGCGTCCACAGCACAATCGACGGGTGGTTGCGCACTTGGCGCACAATCGCGGCGTACTCGCCCGTCGCTTGGGCAATCTGCGCCGCGTCCATCTGCGGCAGCCACAGGGGCAACTCCAGCCACACCAGCAGCCCCAGTCGGTCGCACAGGCGCAGGTACGCGCGGCTGGGAACCCACAGGCACGCCTTCAGCATGTTGAACCCGCACTGTTGCGCGGCGCGCAGTTCGCGCTCGGCGGTCTGCAAATCGGGGTTCGGCGCGTGCGTGTGCAGGTACCACCCCCAGTGCAGGATACCGCGCGGGTATATCGGCTGCCCGTTCAGTAGGATCGTCGCGCCGTCCACCGCGACGGTGCGCAGCCCGAACGCGGTTTCCGTGCGGTGGCTGAGGCGTCCGTCGCGCCACACTTCGGCGACGAGGCGGTACAGGCGCGGCTGCGCAGGCGACCACGGCTGCGGCTCGGCGAGTTGGAACGCCTGCGTCCACTGCGGGGCGTCGGCGTCGAAGTGCGCTTCAGCGACGGGGCGGTCGTCGGGGTCGTGTAGGATCAGCCTGACGGTTGCGGGCAGCGCGCCGCCGAGTGCGCCCGCGATTTCGACGCGCCCGTCCGCTTCGCCCCGCGCCCACAAGTCGCACAGCCACGCCGCGCCCGTCTGGAACCGATGCACCGCCTGCCACAGCCCCCCAAACGCGCACGACACATAGGGCAAGAAGCCGCTCAGCACTTGGGGCACGGGGTAGGTCGCGCCGCCGTTTTTGAGGATCTGCACGCGCAGGCGGTTCTCGCCCGCTTGCAGCGCGTCGGTGATGTCCCAGCAGAAGCTGTCCCAGATGCCCCGATGCACGCCGACGGGCGCGTCGTTCACGAAGCCCCGCGCCTCATAACTCGCGCCGCCGAAGTGCAGCCACTCGCGCGTTCCCGCTTTGGGCGTCGCTGGGAACGCGCATAGGTAGTCGCAGGGTCCTTCGAACGCGCGCGGGATGCCGTAGTCCTCCCACGCGCTGGGCACGCGCACGGGGATGCGGTTGCCGTCCCACGCCAGCGTCCAGTCGCTTATGGGCACGGCGCGCGTGTCCAGCAGCGGGCTACCATCGGCAATCAGGGCGTCGTGCGTCGTCCTCATGGCAGGGAGTGTACCTGTTGTTTCGCCTTCACCCCCTTTGTCTCCCTCTCCCACGCTGTAGGCGAGGGGTGTAGGGGCGCACGGCGGTGCGCCCCTACACCCCTCGCCCGCCTGCGGGAGAGGGAGACAAAGGGGGTGAGGGCAAAAAAGCGCGCCTGCCCCAGAGATTTCGTATCTGACGCCTGTACCCTTATCATACCAATCGCTGAGCCAGAGTTCAAAAAAACAGCAGTTGATGACCCCCTCTTTAAGGTTCCCCCTGCACGCAGGGGGAACCGAGTAGGCGCGCCTTTCGCGGTTCCCCTCGCGAAGCGGGGGGAACCTAAAGGAGGGGGGCAATTGATAAACTTCGGACGCGCGATTGGTATCAGCTCCTTCAGGTTTCCCCTGCTCGCATGGGGAACCAAACCCGTGCGCGGTTCCCCTCGCGAAGCGTGGGGAACCAACGTGAACTCCGGATCGGCGATTGGGATCATGGAGTGCGGAGGCGAAGCTTCCGCCCACGCTAAAGCTGACGCTTCAGCACTCCAAAGGCTTGGCATGCGGTCGCCCCTCCCCCACCGCGTAGGAGAGGGGCAAGGGAGGTGAGGGCTTACTTCTTGGTGCGGCGGCGCAGCCCGACCAGACCCGCCAGACCCGCGCCCAACGCCAGCATACTCGCAGGCTCTGGAACCACCTCGCCGCGCACCTCCACGAGGTCGTAGCGCACAGTGCCAGTGGTACGATACCCAGCCGCGTTGCCGTCTCGCGCACCATAATAGTTGTTATCGCCAGGCGCGAACTCCGCCAAGATGCGGAACGCGAAGTTGGGGTTGTTGTCCACGGCAGTGATGCCCGTAAAGTCAACGAGGAAGCGGCTGCCTGCGCCAGGACCCTGCGAATACCACTGGTCGCCGCCGCCCGCCACCAGTTGCGGACCGTTAATCCAGGTCGTGCCGTCGGTTGTGTACTGGAAGCGCAGGTACTTCGAGGCGGTGTTGCTCCAGCGCACATCGAACTGCACGGTGATGTTCATGTACCCTGTCGTCGGCGTGTTGAACACGATGCCCGCCGTGAGGTTGCCCGTGCTTTGCGCAGGGTAGTTCGTGGTCTGGTAGCCAGAGTTATTTCCGTCTAGCGGCGAGCCAGCAAAGAAGCCAGGATGGGTGACTCCACCGATAAGGGAGAGCGTGCCGCCGTTGACGCCTCCGTCTACAATATCGTTGTTATCGTTGAAGTCCCAGAAAGCCAGTTGTACAGGCTGTGCCTGTGTGAGTCCGAGCGTAACGACAAGCGCACCAAGCGCGACGAACGCGCGCGTCATCAAAGATGCTCTCATTTCATTTACCTCCTATCCCAAGTAGGGACGGTGTATTCAACCCGATGCGTTGTTAAGGGGTGGTTAAGCCGCGCGTGTGGCGGGGGAATTCCGGGAGGAATTCGGTTCCTTTGCAAAGCGGGTATACTTGTGTAGACTGTGAAAACCTGCACAAATCGGCAGACGGAGCCGCCTGTGTGGGCGCGGCAGGACGCGGTGCGCCGCGCCTATGTGCGCGAGATGTTCGGGCGGGTCGCGCCGCGCTACGACCTGCTGAACGGCGTCTTGAGCCTGCAGTTGCACCACTACTGGCGGCGCAGGGTCGTACGGATGTTGCGCCTGTCGCCCGATTCGCGCGTGCTGGATCTCTGCACGGGCACGGGCGACTTGGCGATTGAACTCGCGCGCACGCTGGGTCCCGCGGGCGAGGTCGTCGCGCTCGACTTTTGCGAGCCGATGCTGCGCATGGGACGCGAGAAGGCACGCCGCCGCGGACTGAACCATACCGTGTGGCTACACGCGGACGCGCTACAGTTGCCGCTGGCGCCCAACCAGTTCGACGCCGCGACGATGGCGTTCGGACTGCGCAACCTCATCGACAAGCCCGCCGCGTTTCGGGAAATCTACCGCGTGCTGAAACCGGGCGGCAAGGTCGCCATCCTCGAACTCACGCGCCCGCAACGCGCGCCCATGCGCTGGCTGTATGACCTCTACGCGCTACAGATTCTGCCGCGCATCGGCAAGCGGCTCAGCCATGCCGACGACGCCTACCTCTACCTGCCGATGTCCATCCAACACTATGAAGACCGAGCCACTATCGCCGAATATATGCAACAGGCGGGGTTCACCCAAGTGTGCTACCGCGACCTGACCTTCGGCGTGGTGTGCGTTCATATAGGAGTTAAACCATGACCACTATGCAAATCGAGAAGCAGACGCTGGCGGTTCCAGAGATGCTTGCGCCGATTCTACCGGAGATGCAGGCGGTGGAGGCGTTTCTGGAAGCGCAAGCCGAGACGGCTATTCCGCAGTTCAGCGAGTTGACGCGCCATCTGCTGTCGGCGGGGGGCAAACGGTTGCGCCCCGCGATGGTGATTCTGTGCGCCTACGCCGCCGCGCCTCACCGATTCGGCGAACTATACCGCGATGGGCATCCCCGTCGCGCCCGATTAGCCATCATCGCGGGCTGTATGGAGATGATCCATATGGCGACGCTCATCCACGACGATGTGATCGACCAGACCTTCACACGGCGGGGCAAGCCGACCGCCAACGCGCTGTACGGCAACCTCGCGACGGTGCTGTCGGGTGACTTTATCTTGGCGCGGGCGATGCGCTGCCTCGCGCAGGACGGCGACCTGCGCATCATCCAGACCGTCGCTCAAATCACCACCGATATGAGCGAGGGCGAGGTCGCCGAAGTATTCCTGCGCCATCGGTTAGACCTCACAGAGGCGCAGTATCTGGACATCGTGCAGCGCAAGACCGCCGAGTTCCTCGCAGGCTGCTGCCGAATCGGGGGCTATCTGGTGGACGCCGACGCGGAAACGCTCGATGCGCTGGAGCAGTTCGGACGCGAGTTGGGTATTGCCTTCCAGATTATCGACGACCTGCTGGACTATGTGGGCGACCCGCGCATCACGGGCAAGCCGAACGGCACCGACTTCCGCGAGGGGTTCGCCACGCTGCCCCTGCTGCACTACTACCAGCACGCGACGCCCAACGAGCGCGCGCGACTCCAACGCGAGTTCGGCACCGACCTCAGCCCAGAGCAGTTCAACGCATGGAGGGAACAAATTCGGCTTACGGGCAGTCTAAGGTATGCGGAAGCACTTGCCGAGCAGTATCGGCAGCGCGCACTGGCGCGGCTGGGGAGTTTGCCCGCCTCGCCCATTCGCACAACTTTAGAGGAGGTCGCCCGATTCATTACGGAGCGCAAGTACTGATGCAGGAGCGCGTGCGCGAGGAGCTACCTGGCCTCGCCAACCGATTCGAAGCGTTTGTGTTCGATCTGGATGGCGTGGTCTATCGGGGTACGCGCCCGCTGCCGCACGCGATTCGGGTGCTGAACCTGCTGCACGACGCGGGGCGGGAGGTCTACTTCCTGACCAACAACTCTGGGGCGACGCGCCAGCAGTACGCCGAGCGGCTGCAGGCGATGGGCTATCCGCATGTGCGCCCCGAACACTTCATCACCTCTGGCTGGGCGACCGCGCTGTATTTGCGCCGCGCCTTCGAAGAGGGCGCGCCGCTGTTTGTGGTCGGCGAGCCAGGCTTGAAGCAGGAGCTGGCAAGCGCAGGCTTCGCGATTCTGGAGCGCGTGGAGCCTGAACTACCCGCGGCGGTGGTGGTGGGCATCGACCGCGCGTTCAGCTACGAACGGCTGGCGCAGGCGCAGTATGCGATTCTGAACGGCGCGCGCTTCATCGCGACCAACACCGACGCCACCTACCCCGCTGAAGACCGCCTGCTGCCCGGCGCGGGGTCCATCGTCGCTGCGATTGCGACCGCCGCAGGGCGCAAGCCCATCGTCATCGGCAAGCCGAACCCGCAGATCCTGCAGCCGTTCATCGAGCGCGGCTGGATTAACCCCGAACGCACCCTGCTGATTGGCGACCGACTGGACACCGACATTGCGCTGGCGAACGCGCTGCACATCCCATGCGCGCTGGTGCTGACGGGCGTCAGCACGCGCGACGACCTCACCTGCGCCCCATTAGAGCAGCTCCCGCAGTGGGTGCTGAATGACCTGAGCGAACTGCTCGGCGACGCTGTCGAAAACCTCTTGATTCACGCGCCCTGAGTGAGGTATAATCCCCTGTGCTGCACCGAGGGGCGGTAGCTCAGCTGGGAGAGCGCTTGCATGGCATGCAAGAGGTCGGCGGTTCGAATCCGCTCCGCTCCACCAAAAACGCGCGGTTAGCTCAGTGGTAGAGCACTTCCTTGACGTGGAAGGGGTCGGAGGTTCGAGTCCTCCACCGCGCACCATTTCACGGGGCGTGGCGCAGTATGGTAGCGCGCCTGCTTTGGGTGCAGGAGGTCCCCGGTTCGAGTCCGGGCGCCCCGACCATTACTTGCGTGCGCGTTGGCGAGCGTCCACAATCACCCCGTCGAAGATGGCGACATTCGATTTGACTTTGCAGTCGCGCCCGACGACGCAGCGCACCAGCATCGTGTCGCGCATCACCGTCGCGCCGTCCCACAGGATGCTCTCCTGCACGACCGCGCCTTCTTCGACGACGCAGTTCTCGCCGATGACGCTGTTTTCCAGCACCTTCGCACCCGACTCGATGCGCGACCCCGCGCCAATCAGCACAGGGTAGCCAATCTCGGCGTCGTCGGCGATTTGCACGCCCTCGCCAATCCACACGAACTTGCGCTGTTCGGGGTAGGGCATCTGAATCTGCACGCGTCCCGCTAAGGCGTCCCAGTGCGCCTGCTGATAGGTCTTCAGGTTGCCCACATCCTTCCAGTAGCTGGAAGTCAGGAACCCGTACAGGGGCAGCTTACGCTCGATGAGCAGGGGCAGCAGGTTTTTGCCGAAGCCGTAGGGCGCGCCGCGCGGAACCAGCTCCAGCGCGTCTGGCTCCAGCACATAAATCCCGATGTTCGCCGCGTTGGAGAAAATCATCTCGCCTTTGGGCTTCTCCAGAAAGCGCGTGATGCGCCCCCGCTCGTTCAAAAGCGCAATCCCATACTCGGAGGGGTCTTCCACCAGCGAGAGCGCAATCGTGCAGAGCGACTTTTTCTCCTTGTGGAACTTAATCAGGCGCGTGAGGTCAAGGTCAGTCAGGTCGTCGCCGCCAATCACGATGAAGGTGTCGTCGAAGAACTCCTCGCACCGTTTGACGCTGCCTGCGTCGCCCCAGAGTTGCTCTTCTTCCGAGTAGTGGAGGCGCACGCCCCAGCGCGAGCCGTCCCCGAAGTACGCCTTGATCTGGTCGCCCAGATAGTGCAGGTTGACCATAATCTCGGTGAAGTTGTGCTGCTTGAGCAGGTTGATGAGGTGTTCCATGACGGGGCGGTTCACGATGGGTACCATCGGTTTCGGCAAGGCGCGGGTGAGGGGGTCTAAGCGCGAGCCGACCCCCGCTGCCAGAATCATCGCTTTCATACGGCGATTGCCTCCGTCTGTGCGAATTCCAAGATGCTCTGCGCGACCAGCGCAATCTGGTCTTCGGTCAGTTCCGAGTGAATGGGCAGCGACAGCACTTCCTGCGCGGCGCGCTCGGCGTGCGGGCAGTCGCCCTCGCAGTAGCCCAGGAACCGATACGCGGGCTGCAGGTGCAGCGGTAGTGGATAGTAGACCGCGCTTTCGACGCCGCGCTCCCGTAGAAACTCGCGCAGGGCGTCCCGTTGCGCCGTGCGCACCGTGAACTGGTGATACACATGGTAATTATACGGGCGCACGAAGGGCAACTGGAGGGGCGCGTCGGCAAGCAGCGCGCGGTAGAGCGTCGCATGGTAGCGCCGTCGTTCCGTCCAGTCGTGCAGGTAGCGCATTTTGGCGCGCAGAATCACCGCCTGCAGCTCGTCCAATCGCGCGGTGTAGCCGATGTCCTCGTAGTAGTAACCGCCGTTCATGCCGTGCACGCGCAGGCTGCGCGCTTTGTAGGCAATCTGTTCGTCGTTGGTGAGGATCATGCCCGCGTCGCCCGCCGCGCCGATGTTTTTGGTCGGGAAGAAGCTCAGCGTCGCCGCGTGCGCGAACGCGCCGATGGGCTGCTCGTGGTGGCGCGCGCCGATTGCCTGCGCCGCGTCCTCAATCAGCCACAGCCCGTAGCGGTCGGCGATTTGCCGCAGCGTGCGCATCTCCGCCGACTGCCCGTACAGGCTCACGGGCAGAATCGCGCGCGTGCGCGGAGTAATCGCCGCCTCCACAAGGTTCGGGTCGATGTTGTAGGTTTCGGGGTCTATGTCCACAAACACAGGCGTCGCGCCCACTTGTACGACCACCTCCGCTGTGGAGACGAAGGTAAACGGTGTGGTGATGACCTCGTCGCCGGGTTGGATGCCAACCGCGCGTAGGGCAATCTTGAGGGCGTCCGTGCCCGAACTCACGCCAATCGCATAGCGGGCGTTGCACGCCTGCGCGACCTCCTCTTCCAGCCGCTGCACATGCTCGCCTAAGATATACCGCCCGCTCGCCAGCACCTCCAGTACGAGCGGCTCTACCTCGTCCCGTATCCGCAGGTACTGGCTGCCTAAGTCTGCCATCCTGACTTGCAAGTCGAATCGTCCTCCTTGGTTGTAGACTGCGCTGTAGTATACCTTTTCGCGAGCGCGTATGCTATGCTGGGCGGTATAATAGTGCCCGAGGAGGCAACGCATGGCATCGATTCGGGAGTTGTTGGAGCAGAGCGTGTTGATGGGGCTGGGGGCGGTGTCGCTCACGCGCGAAACGGCGCAGCACCTGGTGGACGAGATGGTCAAGCGCGGGCAAGCGCAGCGCGAGGAAGCCAGCGAGATGGTCGAACAGCTCATCCAGCGCGGCGAAAAAGAGCGCAACGCCTTGCGCAAACTCATCCGCGAGGAAGTGCATGAGGTTCTCAAGGAGCTGCAGCTGCCTACCCACGCCGACATGAAGGCTGTGGAGCGCAAACTGGACGCGATCCTGCAGAAGCTGGAGGCGACCCCGCAGGAGTAAGCGATGCGCCCGTTCACGCGGCGTATGCGCAGCCTGCAACGCTATCGCCAAGTGGTGAGCGTGCTGGCGCGGCACGGGTTTGGCGGCGCGCTGGAGTACCTCAGCGTCCACCGACGGCTCTCGCTCGGCAAAGAGGAGCTGCGCATCCCCGCCGAGCCCCTCGAATCGCCCGCGCAGCACCTGCGCGCCGCGATGGAGGAACTCGGACCGACCTTCATCAAGCTGGGACAAATCCTCAGCACCCGCTCCGACCTGCTGCCCGACCCGTTTATCGAGGAATTGCGCAAGCTGCAAGATAGCGCGCCCGCCGAACCTTGGGAAACCATGCGCCCGCTGATTGAGGCGGAACTCGGACGCCCGCTGGACGAGGTGTACCGCGAGATAGACCCCGAACCCATCGGCGCGGCGTCTCTGTCGCAGGTCTACGCTGCCACTTTGCACGATGGGACGCCCGTCGCTGTCAAAATCCAGCGCCCGAACCTGCGCGAGGTAGTAGAACTGGACTTGGAAATCCTGCACGACTTGGCGCATCTGGCGCAGCGCACCCAACTGGGCGAGCTGTACGACCCCGAAACCGTCGCCGAAGACTTCGCCTTCACGCTGCTGAGCGAGCTGGACTACCGACGCGAGATGCGCAACGCCGAGCAGTTCCGCCGCAACTTCGCCGATGTGCCCGAAGTGCATATCCCGCAGTTCTACCCCGAATACTGCACCGAGCGTCTGCTGGTGATGGAGCGGTTGGAGGGTATCAAGGTGGATGATGTAGACGCCCTGCACGCCGCAGGACACGACACACGCGAGATTGCCCTGCGCGCCTCGCGCCTCATCATCAAAGAGGTGCTGGAGGACGGCTTCTTTCACGCCGATCCGCACCCGGGCAACTACCTGATTCTGCGCGACGGGCGTATCGGCGTGCTGGACTTCGGGATGGTCGGCGTGCTAAACGACGAAGACCGTATCAACCTCACCCGTCTGTATGTGGCGATTGTGCGCTTAGACACGCACGGCATCCTGAATGTGTTCGCGCGGATGGGCGCGTACACGCGCTTTACGGACCGCCAGAAACTCGCCCGCGCGGTAGAGCGCGTCCTCAACAAGTATCGTGGGCGCACCCTTAAAGAGAGCCAGTTCACCGAGTTCTGGGCAGACCTGACTGAGCTGTGCCGTCAGTACCACCTGCGCCTGCCGAGCAATTTGTGGCTGGTGGGCAAGACGCTGGTGATGCTGGAGGGCATCGGGCGGCAGTTAGACCCCGACTACGACCTGTTCGCCGTCTCGCGCCCGTTCGTGCGCCAGCTGAGCAAAACCGCGTGGCTGCCCACCCCCAGCATGCAGGAGGTCGTCGAGCAGGTGGACACTTGGCGCTACCTGCTGCGCGAGATGCCCGCGATGCTGATGCAGTGGCTGCAGAGCGTGGAGCGCGGCAAAGTGCCCGTGGAGGCGCAAATCGGCGCGACGCAAGAGACGCTGGATCGCTTAGACGCGATGATCACGCGCCTGTCGCTGAGCATGCTGGTCGCGGCGTTCATCGTGGGGCTTGCGCTACTGCTGCCTGCCACGCGCGATATCCCCTACGGCACAACGCTGACAATTATCGGCTTCGTCGGCGCAACGGTGCTGGGCGTGTGGCTGTTGATTTCGATTCTGAAGAAGCGACACTGAGTAAGGCGTGGAGATGCCTCACGAAAGGAGTTTATCTAACCCGATTCCAAACGACCCAAGAAGGCGTAGGAAGTCTGCGTCGTTTGTGAGCAAGTAATCTGCCTGCGCCGAACTTGCTGCCGACCAGTGGATGGCGTCGGGAATACGCAGTCGTGGGTGTGCAGCGCGAAGCCGTGCCGCCTCGTACAGAATCTCTAGACTCACTGGAACGAGTCGTAGGTCGGAAGCCAGTAGAATGTCGTGATAGTCATCAACAAGCTCGGCGTCCTGATTGCGTAGGGGTATGACGAGACATTCTAATACCAACTGAACCGCCAGAGTTCACAATTGCCCCCCTCCTTAAGGTTCCCCCCGCTTCGCGAGGGGAACCGAAGGGTCTTGGTTCCCCCCGCTTCGCGAGGGGAACCGAAGGGTCTTGGTTCCCCCTGCTTGCAGGGGGAACCTTAAGGAGGGGGTTATCAACTGCTGTTTTTTGTGAACTTTGGCTTGGCGATTGGTATTAGAATCCAAATAGAGTGTGCCAGCAAGATTCTCTACTCCCATGCGTCGCGCTCCTGCTTCAAAAGTTGCTCGTAGACCTCCCAGCTCTCTGCGCCGCGGGGCTTTGGCTGGGGCGCGCGCTGTTGAAACCAGTCATAGAGTTTAATCCGCTCCGTTGGACGCGCAGGCGCCGAAAGTACGAGAACCTCGACCTCCTCGCCTTCGGGCAGATTGGGGTCAGAGACTTCTATCCGTCGACCTGGAAGCACCTTCGTCCGAACGCGCACAAACGCTCGCATCGCGTAAGAGAATATACCCCATTCGTGCTTCACTCGTGGGATGGTATATTTCTTTCGGTGAGAGCGATGCAGACCGCTGCAGCACAGACCGAAATCATCTATCCCGAAACGGACGGCGAACCGATAGCGCAAAACACCAAACAAGCCGAAGCGATGATGACCCTCAAAGAAAACCTTGACGCCCTCTTCGCCGACCGCGACGATGTGTTCGTCGCGATTGACCACTTCTGGTACCCCGTCAAGGGACACCCCGAAATCCGCCAAGCGCCCGATGTGATGGTCGTGCTGGGGCGTCCCAAAGGGCACAGAGGCTCTTACAAGCAGTGGGAAGAGGACAACATCCCGCCGCAGGTGGTGTTTGAGGTGGTTTCGCCTGGCAACACACAGGAGGAGTAGGACGCGAAGTTGGCGTTTTATAAGCAGCACGGGGTTCGGGAGTATACATTTATGACCCTGACACGGGTGTGTGGCGTGGGTATGTGCGGAGGGGTAGGAAATTGGTGGAGATTGAAGGGATGGAAGGTTGGGTCAGTCCGTTGCTGGGTATTCGTTTTGGTGTAGGTTTTGGGGTGGATCCTGGGGTGTACGCGCCGAGTGGGGAGCGTTTTGTGGGTATGTGGCGGTGCGTCGTGCGTTGGAGGCGGCGGTGGCGCGGGAGTTGGAGGCGCGTCGGCGGGCGGAGCAACTCGCCCAGAAACTACGTGAGTTGGGTATAGACCCTGACCAAGAGTAGGCTGAGGTATACTCCCCCGCCGATGCGATTGGGCACGCAGCGGGTGAACGCGCAGGGACATCTGGAAATCGGCGGGTGCGACGCGCTCGCGCTGGCGGAAACTTACGGCACGCCACTTTATGTGCTAGACGAGGACGCGCTGCGCGCCCGCTGCCGCGAATACACCGACGCCTTCGCGCCGCTCAAGCCCGATGTGCATATCGCCTACGCCGCGAAAGCCGCGCTCAACCGTGCCCTGTGCCAGATCATTGCCGCCGAGGGGCTGGGTCTCGATGTCGCGTCAGGGGGCGAACTCTACACCGCGCTGCAGGCAGGCTTCCCGCCCGAGCGCATTCACCTGCACGGCGTCTACAAGACCGACGACGAACTGCAGATGGCGCTGGAAGCGGGCGTTGGCGCAATCGTGCTGGACAACTTCGAGGAGATCGCGCGGCTATCACGCCTTGCGACGGGCGAGGTTCCCATCATGCTGCGCATCGCGCCCGAAGTGGACGCCGACACGCACCCGCTGATTCGCACGGGGCAGCGCGACAGCAAGTTCGGTTTCCACCTGCTGAATGGCGACGCCCTGCGCGCGGTCGAACAGGTGCTTGGCGACACACGGTTTCGGCTGCTGGGGTTCCACTGCCACATCGGGTCGCAGATTAGCGACCTTGGCGCGTTCACGGCGGCGGCACACGCGATGGTCGCCTTCGCCGACATGGTGCGCCAACAGTACGGCTACACCGCGCCGTTGCTGAACATCGGCGGGGGGCTTGCCGTGCGCTACACACCCGACGACCCCGCCGTCAGCATTCGCGCCTACGCGGAGACGCTGGTTGGTGCGCTACGCGAGGCGTGCCAGCAGCGCGATTACCCAGAACCTGCGCTTGGCATCGAGCCTGGACGCTCGCTGATTGCCGAAGCGGGTATCACGCTTTACCGTGTCGGCGCGGTCAAGCGCATCCCCCACGAGAACCCGAACCTGCCGCGCGAGTACCTGATTGTGGACGGCGGCGTGTCGGACAACCCGCGCCCGCAGATGTACGGCGCACGCTACACCGCCGTGCATGTCAGCCGCGCCGACGAACCGCACACCCACCCTTACCGCATCATGGGCAAGCACTGCGAGACCGACCCGATGATCGACTGCGCCCTGCTCCCCGAAACGCGCGCGGGGGATGTGATTGCCGTGCTGACCACGGGCGCATACGCCTACTCGATGAGCAGCCAATACAACCGCTACCCGCGCCCTGCGATGGTCGCCGTTGCTGGGGGCACGGCACGGGTGATTGTGAAACGCGAGACCTACGCCGATGTCGCGCGGATGGATCGGTAGCCCCGTAAATCGGCGAGGGCAGGTATAATACCGTCGCTATGAGCGTGAAACGCCTTTCGCGTCGGGAGTTTCTGCAGCAGGCGGCGGCAACGACCGCGATGGCAGTGCTGGCTCCCCACGCACTGGCTATCCAAACACACAGGAGGGTATCCACTATGGCTGAGATTCAGGTTGTTGAGTATACGGCGAAGCCCCTGCCCGAGAAAGTGTTCGAGACCGAGAAATTCGGTATCTCGCGCAAGACGCACGAGGAACACTACAAACTCTATCAGGGGTATGTGAACAAGACGAACGAGATTCGACGCGCGCTGGCGCAGCTGACCTCCGACGACTTCGCAAAGGGCAATCAGACCTACAGCCTTATCCGCTCGCTGAAGGTGGACTACACCTTCGCGATTGGCGGGGTCAAAAACCACGAGCTGTATTTCGAGAACATCGGTGGCGGCGGTTCCGAGCCAAGCAGTGAGTTGCGTGCTGCGTTGACGAAAGCCTTCGGCTCGTTCGAGCGGTGGGCGGAGGACTTCAAGGCGACGGGCATGGGCGGACGCGGCTGGGTCTGGCTCGCCTATGACCACGACGAAGGCATCGTGTTCAACTATATCGGCGACGCGCAAAACACTTTCCCCGTGTGGCACAACACCGTGCTGCTGGCGATGGATGTCTACGAACACGCCTACTACTTGGACTTCCAGACGGCGCGCGCCCGCTACATCGATGCGTTCATTCAGGCGATTGACTGGGAGGTTGTGAACCGTCGCTACGAAGAGGCGTTGCGGATGAAGCGCGGCTAATCCCGCACTTTTTGCCCTCACCCCTTGCCCCTCTCTCACGCGGTGGGAGAGGGGCATTTGCAAGGTATACTCTCGGCGCGATGCTGACGGTTTTGGACGCGCGGGCGACGCCCACCGAGCAGATTCAGGCGCGCTTGCAGCACGGTGCGCCACAGCCCACCCCAGAGATGGAGGCGCAAGTACGGGCGATTTGCGAGCGCGTGCGCACGGAAGGCGACCGCGCCCTGCTGGAGTTCACCCGCCAGTGGGACTGCCCCACACTGGAGACGCTGGAGGTCTCCGAAGCGGAGTTCGAAGCGGCGTATCGGCAACTGGGCGAGGCGACGCTGACGGCGATTCGGCACGCGGTGGCGCGGGTGCGCCGCTTCCACAAACAAATGCGCCCGCACTCGTGGCACATGCTGGAGGCGCACGGCGGCTGGCTGGGGCAACTGGTGCGCCCGTTGGAGCGCGTCGGCATCTACGCGCCTGGCGGACGCGCTCGCTACCCCAGCACGGTAATCATGAACGCCGTGCCCGCCCGCGTCGCAGGCGTGGACGAGATTATCCTCTGCACCCCGCCGCAACAGGACGGGAGCATACCCGCCTCTGTGCTGGTCGCCGCGCGCGAGTCGGGCGTGCAGCGCGTGTTCAAGGTCGGCGGCGCACAGGCGATTGCCGCGATGGCTTACGGCACCGAGACCATCCCCGCCGTCGAGAAGATTGTGGGACCAGGCAACCTGTATGTCGCGCTGGCGAAGCGGCTGCTGTGGGGCGTTGTCGGCGTGGACATGTGGGCGGGACCGAGCGAGGTCGCCATCATCGCTGATGCAAGCGCGAACCCCGCCTACATCGCCGCCGACATGCTGACCCAACTGGAGCATGGCGCGGAGTCGGTCGGCTACCTGTTCACGCCGAGCGAGCAGGTGTTGCAGGGCACGCTTGCCGCGCTGGAGGCGCAACTGCCCCAGCGGGCGCGCCAGGCGATCCTGCGCGAGTCGCTTTCGCGCAGCCTCGCCGTGCTGACGCGCAGCCTGCCCGAAGCGTTCGAACTGGCGAACCTCGCCGCGCCCGAACACCTGACGCTGATGGTGCAGCACCCGATGCACTGGCTGAGCCATGTGCGCAACGCAGGCTGCATCCTGCTGGGGAGCGACACGCCGCAGTCGGCAGGCGACTACCTCGCGGGACCCAGCCACACGCTGCCCACAGGGCGCGCCGCGCGGTTCGAATCGCCCGTGTCGGTAGAGACCTTCCTCAAGCGCAGCAGCGTGATTGCCCTCAGTCGCGACGCGCTGCGCCACCTCGCGCCCGACATCCTCGCCCTCGCCGACGAGGAAGGCTTCGAAGCGCACGCCGCCGCCGTCCACATCCGATTACACGAGGAGAACGATGCGAACGCCTAACCCTGGATCCCGATTTGGCATGTACGAGCGCGAGACGAGCGAAACGCGCGTCTATGTGTCCGTTGACCTCGACGGCACAGGCAACGCGCAAATCAGCACAGGCGTCGGCTTTTTCGACCACATGCTGACCCAGATTGCCCGCCACGGCGTGATTGACCTCGTGGTGAGCGCAACAGGTGACTTGGAGGTCGACGAACACCACACGGTGGAGGATGTCGGCATCTGCTTGGGCAAGGCGGTGCAGCAGGCGTTGGGCGACATGCGTGGGATTAACCGCTACGGCTGGGCGATCGTGCCGATGGACGAGTCGCTGGCGATGTGCGCCATCGATTTCAGCGGGCGCCCGCTACTTGAGTTCCATGCGCAGTTCCAGCGCGAGCGCGTCGGGCAGATGCCCACCGAGTTAGTGGCGGAGTTTTTCCGCGCGTTCGCCAGCCACGCGCACGCGACGCTGCACCTGCGCCTGCTGCAGAGCGGCAACGACCACCACGCGATTGAGGCGCTGTTCAAGGCGTTCGCCAAGTCGCTGGAGATGGCGACGCGCTTCCACCCGCGCCAGACGGGAACCCCCTCCACCAAAGGCTACATCGAGGGCACGGAGCCGCCCAGCGGACTATGATCGCGATTGTCAACTACGGCATGGGCAACCTGCGCAGCGTGCAGAAGGCGTTGGAGCATCTCGGCGCGACAACGCACATTACCAGTGACCCCGCCGATTTGCACGCGGCAGACGCCGTCGTGTTGCCTGGAGTCGGGGCGTTCGGCGCGGCGATGCAACGCCTCAACGACGCAGGGCTGACCTCCGCCTTGCAACGCGCGATTGAAGCGGGCAAGCCGTTTCTGGGCATCTGCTTGGGGCTGCAACTGCTGTTCGAGAGCAGTTCGGAATCGCCTGGCGTCGCGGGGCTGGGCGTCCTGAAAGGGCGCGTGGTCGGCTTCGCGGAGACGCCCGACTTCCCCCTGCGCGTCCCGCACATGGGCTGGAGCCGCCTGCGCCTCGCGCAGCCCAACTGCCCTCTGTGGCAGGGCGTGCCCGACGGGTCGTATGTCTACTTTGTGCATTCGTACTACCCCGCGCCCGCCGACGAGAGCCTGATTACCGCCTACTGCGAGTACGGGGTGCGTTTCGCCTGCGCTGTCGGCGTCGGCAACCTCTACGCCGTGCAGTTCCACCCCGAAAAGAGCAGCGACACGGGCTTGCAAATCCTGCGCAACTTCCTCGCCTGCGTCGGAGCCGCCCCATGACGCCCGTAGACCTCAACCGCATCGAGCGACTGCTGATCCTCAAGGTCTCCTCGATGGGGGACTTGGTGCATGCGTCGCCTGTGGCGGCGGCGTTGAAGCGGGCGTTCCCGCACCTGCACATCGGCTGGATTGCCGAAGACCGCCACGCGGGTGTGCTTGCCGACTCGCCACGCATCGATCGGCTGCACATTATCCCGCATCGCGAGCTTCGGGAGCGTCCGTTCGGGCGCGAGGCGCGGCAGACCGTGCTTCGCCTGACGCGCGAGTTGCGTGCGGAGCGGTATCAGGTCGCGCTGGACTTGCAGGGACTGCTGAAGAGCGCGGTTTGGGGTGTGCTGGGGGGCGTGCCCATCCGCTATGGGGCGCACCGCCTGCGCGAACTGACCCCGCTGCTGCTGCGACGCATTCCCATCGCTGACCGCCCCGACCGCCATGTGGTGCAGCAGTATCTGGACGCAGCGCGGTGGCTGGGTGCGCCCTGCGAGTTTCCCGACCTCTACATCGCGCCCGACGACGCCCACTCGCCTGAACCGCCTGTGGAGTTCCCACTGTATGTGCCCGACGCGGCGCGTCAGCAGGTCGCCTGCAAACTCGCGCAACTCGGCATAGACGACCAGCCGCTAATCAGTATGAACCCCTCCGCAGGCAGACCGTGGAAACGCTGGCACCTCGAGAACTTCGCCGAACTGTCCGACCGTATTGAGGCGGAATGGGGCATCCCCGTGGTGTTCGTCGGGGGACCGAGCGACAAGCCGCTGGAGGAGCAACTCGCGCGTCTCAAGCGGCGTCCGCTGCGCAGCCTGATTGGGCGCACCAGCCTGAAAGAGGCGATGGCGGTCGTGCAGCGGTCGGCGGTGCATGTGTGCGGCGACACGGGCACAGCGCATATCGCGGCGGCGTTCCGCGTGCCTGTCGTGTCGCTGTACGGACCGACCAGCCCCGACCGCACAGGACCCTACGGACAGCGCGCTCGTGCCCTCTACAAGCGACCCCTCTGCATCGCCTGCCCACCCAACCGCTGCATCCGCAAAGAGTGCCTGCAGTGGATTACCGTGGACGAGGTGATGGGCGCAGTTGCGCCGCTGGTGGGGAAATAAGCCAATCGCTTGGTCGTGCGGTCGGTATCAGGTATCCTCCCCGCGATGGAGATCCGCACACAAGCGCAGGTCGCGTTGGAATCGGCGGTGATTACGCACGGATTGCCCCGCCCGCATAACTTGGATGCCGCACGCGCGATGCAGCACGCCGTGTGTGAGGCGGGCGCAACACCCCACATCATCGCCGTGCTGCGCGGGATGCCCTGCATCGGGCTAAGCGATTCGGAACTGGAATGGCTGGCAGAATACCCCGCGCCGTCCAAAATCGCGCTGCACAACTTGGGCATCGCCCGCGCGATGCGCCTCACAGGCGGCACAACCGTTGCCGCGACGATACATCTGGCGCATCAAGCGGGGATTGCCGTCATGGCGACAGGCGGCATCGGCGGCGTGCATCGCGACGGACGCGACATCAGCGGCGACCTGCCCACACTGGCGCGCACCCCGGTGCTCATCGTCTGCTCTGGCGCAAAGGCAATCCTGGACTTGCCTGCCACGCGCGAGTGGCTGGAAACGCACGGCATCCCCATCATCGGCTACGGCACGGACGAGCTGCCCGGCTTCTACACGGCGCACACGGGTTTGCGCGTGGACGCGGTGGTGCACGATGTGGACGCGCTGGTGGACATGTGGCGGGCGCATCGCGCGTTAGGAACCGCCATGCTGGTTGTGCAGCCCCCGCCACAAGAGTACGCGCTCGCGCCTAACGAATTGGACGCGCTGCTGCAGCAGGCAATAGACGAGTGTGCAGCGGCAAGCATTTCGGGCGCGGCAACCACGCCGTGGCTGTTGGCGCGCCTGGCAGAACTCAGCGACGGGCGCACGCTTGCCGTCAACCGCGCACTGCTTGAAGCGAACGCACGGCTGGCAGGCGCAATTGCGCATGCGCTGACCGCGGGGTAGCCTAACCCCTGCAAACGCTTGCCCCATCTACGGCGTCGCAAGCGTAAAAACGCGGCTCGTAAGCGGCGCGGGTGCGATACAGCCGCTCGGCGTCCGCCAAAAAGCCCTCCAGTTGGGCGCGTTCGACCAGTGCGACGCACGCACCGCCGAAGCCCGCACCTGTCATTCGTGCGCCGATTGCTCCCGCTTGCAGGCACGCCTCCACCATCGCGTCCAGCTCGGCGCAGCTGACCTCGTAGTCGTCGCGTAGCGAGGCGTGCGACGCGAGCATCAGCGCACGCACTTGCGCCGCGTCGCCATAGCGCAACGCGGTCAGGAACGCCAGCACCCGCGCATTCTCACTTATCACATGGCGCGCCCGCCGACGCATAGGCTCCTCCAACAGCGGCAGATACAGCGCGCCCTGTTCAGGGCTAACATCGCGCAGCGCGACGACCGCCTCGCCCAGCACGCCCTGCAGCGCGACCGTCGCCTGCTCGCACTGCGCCCGACGCTGGTTGTATTCCGATTCCGCGAGCGCGCGTGGCTTGCCCGTATCGGCGACCACAATCGCCCACTCAGGTGGGAGGGGCACTTGTTGCATCGCGAGCGTGCGCGTGTCCAGAAACAGCGCATGCCCCGCCTGACACAGCAGGCTCGCTGCCTGATCCATCAGCCCGCAGCGCACGCCCACGTAGCGATGCTCCGCCTGCTGACACAAGTGCGCCAGCGTCAGCCGATCAAGGCGCAGGTCATTGAGCGCGTCCCACAGCACAGCAAACGCCGCCTCCAGCGCGGCGGAGGAACTCAGCCCCGCGCCAAGTGGCAACTGGCTACAAATCGTTGCGTCCACGCCTGTGAGCGTGCGCCCCGTGTGTTGCTGCACCATCGCCGCCACGCCCGCCACATAGCGGACAAAACCGTCGGGCAACTGCTCGGGCGGCGGAAGGTCGGCAAGGTTCAGTGTGTGCTGCTCGTCCAGCGTCTCGGAGTAAATCTGGCACAGGGCATCCGTGCGCGGCTGGGCGTACAGGCGCGTTTCGAGGCTAATTGCCACAGGCATCACATAGCCGTCGTTGTAGTCGGTATGCTCGCCGATGAGGTTCACGCGCCCTGGCGCCCGCACACACAGCATCACTCATCCTCCCAGAGCGGCTTGCGCTCGTGGAAGCCCGTGTCCAGCTCGTGATAATACTGCACGCGCTTCTCGCCCAGCCGCCAGCACAGCAACACCTCGCGCCCGTCGCGCAAGTGCGGGAAGTCCACAATCCCCTGCTCAATATCGCGCAGGAGCACGCCCATTGAGTGCAGTTCATCGACCGCCTTGTGGATTTCGGGGGCAATTTCGGACGCTTCCCATTCTGGGTGCTTGCCGTTGGTTTGGGCGCGCTGGAACAGTTCGGTCTCCTTCTCGCCGTACTCCTCACGCAGGCGTCGGAGCATCGCCTGCAGACGCAGCAGCTTGATGCTTAGATCGGGCACCAGCGCGTTCGCTTCGGCGACCGTAAAATAGCGTTGGAACGGCTTTCGGCGACGCTTGCGCATAGCGTCCGATTATACCCCGATACCCTACCCTGGTAAGGGTACAACGGTTCGGCACGAAGTCTTTGAAGCAGGGGCTATTTTTCCCAGCGCAAGCGTGAACCGGCAGGTGCGCTGTATTGCCCTCACCCCCTTTGTCCCCCTCTCCCGCCTGCGGGAGAGGGGGAACGCGCTACAGGGCGCACCGCCGTGCGCCCCTACACCCCTCTCCCACAGCGTGGGAGAGGGGCTGGGGGTGAGGGCGAAAAAGCGTGCGCGCCTCGCACACAGTGAACTCAAGCGATGTACCCTTATCAGGATACCCTACCCCACCCGTGCGAAGACGAGCGCTTTTGGCAACTTTACCTGCCATAATATAAGGCATGCGATTCGTCGCGTGGGTGCTTGTGCTTGGGTTGGCGTTGGCGGGCTGCGGGCGCACGCAGCAGCAGGCACAGTCCCAGAAGAGCCTGCTGGAGCAAGGCGTCCAGAAACTGGAGACGCGCGACTACGACGGCGCGGCGAAGCTGTTCCAGCAATATGTGGCGCAGTCGCCCAATCTCACAGTCGCCTTACAGGAGGTGTACCGCGCCTACATGACGCGCCCTGAACGACCCGCATCGCAGGCGTATGCGTTTCTGGTGCAGTACGAGCCGCGTGCAAAAGAGATCCCTACGCAGATTGACCGCGCGGGCTACTACCAGGTGCTGGGCACGCTTGCGTTCCTTGCGGGCAGGCGCGAGGAGTACGCCCCGTGGTTCGAGAAGGCGCTGCAGTTAGACCCGCAGAACCATTTGGCGATGAACGACTACGCCTACGCGCTGGCAGAGGACGGGCGTGAATTGGAGAAGGCGCTACGCCTCGTGCGACGCGCAATTGCCATCAAGTCGAATCTCGGCGCGTACCACGATACGCATGGCTGGGTCCTCTACAAACTGGGGCGATACGACGCGGCGTTGCGCGAGTTGCGCCTCGCGGTGCAGACCGCGCCCGACACGCCCGATTTGCGCTACCACCTCGCCGCCGTATATGCCAAACTGGGACGCAAAGACGACGCGCTGGTCGAGCTGGAGAAAGCACTCGCACTCAAGCCTGGACACGAGCCGTCGCTGCAACTGCGCAAGGAGCTGCTGGGAGAGAAGGCAAAGCAGTAGTTTTTGAACTCACCCCCAGCCCCTATAACCCAAATCCCCACTCAAGCGTCATAATATACGCGGAGGTGCTACGATGCGACTCAAAACGCTTTTGGGATGGCTGGCGATTGGGATGCTGTGCGGTGCAAGCGCACAAGACCTGCTGCCCGTGACGCGCGTGGTGCTGTACCGCAGCGGCGTCGGGTACATCGAACGGCTCGGACGCATCAGTGGCGACGCGACGCTCACCATGGCGATGCGCGAGAGCCAGATGAACGACCTGCTCAAGTCGCTGATCCTGGTGGACTTCGACGGGGGGCAGATTCTGCCCGCGCAATACACCCCGCGCGACCCGCTGGAGCGCACGCTGAGCGCGTTCGCCGTACAACTGTCGGACAACCCGTCCATGAGCGCGCTGCTGACCCGCCTGCGCGGCGCGCCTGTGGAGATTCAGACCGACAAAGAGATGCTGCAAGGCACAGTGCTGAGCGTCGAGACGCGCGAGGAAGCCGCCAGCGAGGTGGTCGTCAAGCGCGCCTATGTGAACCTGATGACGAACCCCGCGATGCGCTCCGTGCCGATGGACGCGATTGTGAGCCTGCGCGTGCGCGACGAACGCTTACAGCAGGAGATGCAGAACGCGCTTGCCGCCATCGCCACGCGGCTGGACAACACGCGCAAGACCGTCGAGCTGCGCTTTGCGGGGCAGGGCGCGCGGCGCGTGCTGGTCGGCTATCTAACCGAGATGCCGCTGTGGAAGATGACCTACCGCCTCGCCCTCAGCGCGAACGAACCCCCACTGCTGCAAGGCTGGGCAATCGTCGAGAACACCACCGACGAGGACTGGCGCAATGTGCGCTTGGAGCTGGTGTCGGGGCGACCTGTAAGCTTCATCCAGAACCTGTACGAGCCGATCTACCCGAAGCGCCCGACGGTGCGCACGCAGACCGACCAAGCGCTGCTGCCCGACACGGCAGAGCAAGCGATGGAACCCGCGCCTGGCGAGTTGGCGAGACGGCAAGCGATGGAGGAAGAGTATCTTGCGATGCCGCGCGCGCGCGGCGAAATGCCTGCACTTGGCGGCGCGCCGCCAATGGCTGCCCCACGCGCCATGCGCGAAAGCGTTATCGAGATGGCGCAAGGGCAGGAACGCGGCGCGCTGTTCGACTACCGCATCCAGCAGCCCGTCACGATCCTGCGCCAGCAGTCCGCGCTGGTGCCTGTGGTCAACCGCACGGTGGAGGCGCAAGCGGTCTCGCTCTACAACCCCGCCAACCACCCGCGCCACCCCTTCTTCGGCGTCAAACTAACCAACACCACCGACCTAACGCTGATGGAGGGTCCCGTCACGGTCTATCTGGACGGCGCGTATGGGGGCGACGCGCAACTGGAGACGCTGGAGCCGAAAGGCGAGCGCATCCTGACCTACGCGCTCGACTTGGGCATAGAGGTTGTGCAGGAGCGGGCGAACTTCACCTCCCAGATGATCTCGGTCAAGATTACCAACGGCGTGCTGCAGCAGCGGCTGGAGCGGCGTATGGAGAACCTCTACCGCCTCACCAGTCGCGACGATAAGCCGCGCACCGTGCTGGTGGAGCAGCCCTACCAAGACGGCTGGGAATTGGTAGAGCCTGCCAAGCTCGAGCGCACGCCGACCTTCTATCGGTTCCCCGTCGAAGTGCAGCCGCGCAAGACCGCCACACTACGGGTCGTGCAGAAGCGCACCGACCAAGAGTCGTTCGCCCTGCTGGAGGGCAACGAGGATACCATTCGGATACTGGCGCAAAACCAGCAAATCAGCGAGCCGATTCGGCAGGCGCTGAATAGCATTCTGAACCGCCGCCGCGCGATACGCAACCTTGAGGGGCAAATCCGCCAGCAGGAGGCGCGCATCAAGAGCATCACGGACGACCAAGCGCGGATTCGCGAGAACATGCGTGCGCTGGATCGCAACTCCGACCTGTACCGCCAGTATGTGCAGAAGCTGGCGCAGCAGGAGCGCGAGATTGAGCAGGCGCGCGCCGAGATTGAGCGGCTGCAGGAGCAGCGCGCCCGCGCCCAACGCGAACTGAGCGACTACATCGCGGGGCTGAACCTGTAGCAGGCGGCAGTCGGCGCATCAGGTACACTCATGCTGCCGTGTGGAACGAGGATGCGCCGCGCGAGGCGTGTGGGCTGTTCGGCATCTACGCGCCAGGGGAGGATGTCGCCCGACTGACCTACTTCGGGCTGTTCGCGCTGCAACATCGCGGGCAGGAGAGCGCGGGTATCGCCGTCTCGGACGGTAGGCGCATCCGCGCCTACAAAGACCTCGGCTTGGTCACGCGCGTGTTTTCGGAGCCTGTGCTGCAAGGCTTGCAAGGCGACATCGCCGTCGGGCACACCCGCTACTCCACTACAGGCTCGTCCACGCTGCGCAATGTGCAGCCGATTACCTGCGCAACGGAACACGGCAACATCGCCGTCGCCCACAACGGCAACTTGGTGAACGCGCACCGCCTGCGGGCGCAACTCGAAGCCGAGGGCGAGCAGTTCGAATCGACCAACGACTCGGAGGTCATCGTGCGCTTGATGGCGCGTGCGCTGGAGGACGGCGCGGACATTGTTGACGCTATCCGCGCGATGATGCGCCAAGTGCAGGGCGCGTACTCGCTGGCGATACTGACCCCCACGCAGCTGATTGGCGTGCGCGACCCGTATGGCGTGCGCCCGCTGGCGTTGGGTAGGCTGGGCAAGGCGTGGGTGCTGGCGTCGGAGACCTGCGCCTTCCCGCCGATCGGCGCGGAGTTTGTCCGCGAGGTCGCCCCAGGCGAGATTGTGGTCATCGACGCCGACGGGCTGCACACTTACGAGGGGCAGCCCCCCGCCCGACACGCGCTGTGCATGTTCGAACTCATCTACTTCGCGCGCCCCGACAGCCACCTGTACGGCAGGCTGCTGTACGAAGTGCGCCGACGGATGGGGCGCATCCTGGCGCGCGAGCATCCTGTGGAGGCGGATTTGGTCATCCCCGTGCCCGATTCAGGTGCGCCAGCCGCCGTCGGCTACGCCGCCGAATCAGGCATCCCCTACGGCGACGGGCTGATCAAAAACCGCTACGCGCCGCGCACTTTCATTCAGCCCGATCAGCGGCTGCGCGAGCAGAGCGTGCGTCTCAAACTCACGCCCCTACGCGAGGTGATTGCAGGGAAGCGGCTGGTGGTGGTGGACGATTCCATCGTGCGGGGTACGACCACGCGCCAGATTGTGCGCCTGCTGTTCGAGGCGGGCGCACGCGAGGTGCATCTGCGCATTACCGCCCCGCCCATCCGATTCCCGTGCCACTATGGGATTGACATGGCGACCCAGCGCGAGTTGGTCGCCGCGCACCATACCGTAGAAGATGTCCGCCAGCAGGTCGGCGCGACCACGCTGGGGTATCTGAGCATCGAAGGGCTGCTGGAGGCGGCAGGGCAGCCCCGCGAGCGGTTCTGCCTCGCCTGCTTCAACGGCGATTACCCCATCCCCATCCCCGACGATGTGGAACTGGTGAAGGAACTCTTCGAAAGCGCAACGCCCGCTGGCGTGGAACGGTAGCAGGAATCCCGAAAAAAGCGTGCTATAATTAGCGCACGGAGAGAAGCGATGACGCCGAAACAGCCGAATCGGGACGCACTGCTGCAGATGACGCGCCGCTACTTTTTCAAAGTGTGCGGCTACGGCATCGGTTCCCTCGCGCTGAACGCGCTGATGCAGCCGAAAATGCTTGCGGCGAGCAACAACAACCCCCTCGCGCCCAAGCCACCGCATTTCAAGCCCCGCGCGAAGCGGATTATCTTCCTGTTTATGGCGGGCGCGCCCTCGCAGATAGACCTGTTTGACCCCAAGCCCGTGCTGCAGCAATATCACGGGCAGCCCTGCCCTGAAGACATCCTCAAGGGCGAGCGGTTTGCGTTTATCAAGGGCACGCCCACGCTGCTGGGGTCGCCCTACAAGTTCCAGAAGCACGGGCAGTCGGGCATCGAGGTCTCCGAGCTGCTACCCAACATCGCGAAGGTGGTAGACGAGCTGTGCATCATCCGCTCGATGCAGACCGACCAGTTCAACCACGCGCCCGCGCAAATCTTCATGAACACGGGGCACCAACTGCCCGGACGCCCCAGCATGGGCAGCTGGCTGACCTACGGGCTGGGCACGGAGAACCAAGACCTGCCGGGCTTCGTGGTGCTGCTGTCGGGCGCGAACCGTCCCGACGGCGGGCACGCCTGCTGGAGCAGCGGCTTTCTGCCGACGGTCTATCAGGGCGTGGAGTTCCGCAAGCAGGGCGACCCCGTGCTGTACCTCTCCAACCCCGACGGGGTAGACCCCGAAGCGCGGCGCGCCGTCATCGACACCGTGAACGACCTCAACCGCCTCAAGCACGAGCAGGCGGGCGACCCCGAAATCGAAACGCGCATCGCCAACTACGAACTCGCGTACCGCATGCAGACCAGCGTGCCTGAGCTGATGGACATCAGCAAGGAGCCTGAGTATATCCACCAGCTGTACGGCACGACGCCGGGCAAGCCGTCGTTTGCGAACAACTGCTTGCTGGCGCGGCGACTGATAGAGCGTGGCGTGCGCTTCGTGCAGCTGTACCATCGCGGCTGGGACCACCATGGGACTGGCGAAGGGGATAGCATCTCCAGCGCGCTGCCGCGCCTGTGCCGCGAGGTTGACCAAGCCACCGCCGCGCTGATTATCGACCTTAAGCAGCGCGGGCTGCTGGACGATACGCTGGTGATTTGGGGCGGCGAGTTCGGGCGCACGCCGATGAACGAGGGACGCGGCGGCTCGACCTACCTCGGACGCGACCACCACCCGCGCGCGTTCACCGTCTGGATGGCGGGCGGCGGCGTGAAACCGGGCACCGTGTACGGCGCGACCGACGAACTCGGCTACTCCGTGACCGAGAACCCCGTGCATGTGCATGACCTGCACGCCACCATTTTGCACCTGATGGGCATCGACCACACGCGCCTGACCTACTGGTATCAGGGGCGCAACTTCCGCCTGACCGATGTCTTCGGGCGCGTGGTGGAGGGGATTATTGGGTGAGTTTAACCCACCCACTTCATCAACCCCCTCCCCCCATTCGGCAGCGGGATGTTCGCCTCGCGTCGGTCTAACTGTTGCGCCAGTGCGCCGCGCAGGGCGCGACACCACACATTCTGCGGCGCGTCGGTCAGCACGACGATGAGGTAGTCCCGCGCCCGCGTGAGCGCGACATAGAGTTTGCGCAGCCCCTCCGCCTCGTCGCGCGCGTCTGTCTGCACGCGCAACACTTTCAGCGGCAGCGGTTCGTAGGGCGTCGGCACATCGGGGCGTACCACCTGCAGCGCCACAATCCCCTTGTCGGCGTCCACCTCCAGTACGACCTCGCGCGGGCGCAGGTTGTACGCCGTGTCCACTACGAACACGACGGGGAACTCCAGCCCCTTGGCGGCGTGGACGGTGTAGAAGCGCACGACATTCGCGCTCTCTTCGTAGGTGGGGGCGTTGCCCTCGCGCTGTTCGAGGCGGCTGGTGAGTTCGAGTTGCGCGGCAAACTCGCGCGGGGCAACTGTCGGCTGCTCCAGCGCCATCGCCAGCAGTTTGCGCACATTTGCGACGGCTTGCTTACCCGCCTCGCCGTGCGCCAGCAGGCGCGACTCGTACTGGCTGGCTTCCAGCGCGCGCGCCAGTAGCGTGCCGACACTCCACTCGCCCACGCACAGGCACAGCGGCTCGAACCACGCCAGAAACGCCTCCAGCCGCGCGCGGTCGGCGTCCTCCAGCGCAAGCTCTGCCTGCAGACACAGGTGCAACGGCAATTCGGCTTGCTCGGCGTGCAGGGTCAGGCTCATCAGCGCGTCTGTGCTTAGCCCTACGAACGGCGAACGCAGCACCGCCGCCAACGCGAGGTCGTCTTCGGGGTCGCTTAGGGCACGCAGCAGGTTCGTCAGGTCGCGCACCTCATACTGCGTCCAGTAGCCGCGCCCGCCGCCGACCACATAGTAGGGTACGCCCACTGCGCGGAACGCCTGCTCGAACGCGCCTACCTTCGTGAACTGGTGGAACAGCAGCGCGAAGTCGCCGTACTGCGCGGGACGCAGTTCACCTGTTTCGGGGTCATGTACCGTTAGGCTTTCCGTGCAGACCCAGTGGTGGATTTGGCTGGCGACGAGGCGCGCCTCGGTAGCCGCGTCGCGCTGCGGCATCGCCCACACCTGCACGGGAGGCTCCTCGCACGGCTGCGCCGTAGGGCGCGTCGGCTGCAACACCAAAAACCGCTCGCCCCAGTGGTGTCGGAACACCTTCTCCACGAACGCCAGGATGTCAGGGTGGGAACGGAAGTTCGCCTGCAGGGGCACAAGGCGTCCGCTACCGTCGCGGGCGCGCTGCTGCCAGCCCTCGAACACGCGCGGGTCGGCGTAGCGGAAGCCGTAAATCGACTGCTGCGCGTCGCCGACCACCATCAGGTTGCCCCCCGCCGACAGAATATCGATAATCTGCGCCTGCAAGCCGTCGATGTCTTGGGTTTCGTCGACCAGGGTGTAGCGGAACATGCGCTGGTAGCGTCGGCGCACGGTAGCGGAGTCGCGCAGCAGTTGCAGGGCGCGGATTTGCATATCGTCGAAGTCGAGTGCGCCGCGCGTCTGCTTGAGGGTTTCATACTCGCGCAGGTAGGCGACGGTCAGTTCCAGCAGGGCGCAGGCGATGTCGCGGGCGCGTTGCTCCAGCGCGGGATCGAATGCCGCCAGTAGGCTCTCCAGCGTGCGCGCCGCGTTGGGATTCTGCTCCCGCAGTTGCCCGATAAGGGCGCGCAGGTCGTCCAGCGTGGCGAGGTCTACAAAAGCGCTGCCCCCCTCCTGCAGGTTCCCCCCGCTTCGCGAGGGGAACCGCGCAGGTTCGGTTCCCCCTGCAGGCAGGGGGAACCTTAGGGAGGGGGTATCGAGGCTGATTTGTGCATAATGCCACACCAACGCCTCTACGCTGGGGTAGGCGTGTCGCCAGCGCTCGAGGTCGTCGGCGGTGTAGCCCTGATGCCGTGTGGCGTCCGCTACGCGCTGTACCAGCGCGTACAACGCCTGCAACGGGTCGCCGCGCACGCTGTCCAAGTTCAAGTAGTCGGCGATGAGGTCAATCAGTGGGTCGGTCTCGAAGTCGCGCTCGTGGCGTAGCAGGCTCGCCAGCGCGCGGTGGAACGCCTCGCGCTTGAGGTGGTTCGCGGCGGGCGCGGGCAGCACGCTCGGCTCGGGGTCTATCCCCGCTTCGAACGGGTTCTCCTGCAGGATACGGCGGCAGAGGGCATGCACCGTGTGGATATACGCGCTCTCGATGCGCGTGCGGGCGTCGTGCAGCCCGCGCTGTTCCAACTTGCGGATGATGCGCGTCTTCATCTCAGCAGTGGCGGCGCGCGTGAAGGTAATCGTCAGGATGTGTTCGGGCGCAACGCCACGCTCGGCGACCAGATGCACGAACCGCTCGGTCAGCACGCCCGTCTTGCCCGACCCTGCGCCCGCGACGACCGCCAGTAGCCCGTCGCCGTGTTCAATCGCTGCCCGTTGCGAATCTGTCCAGCGCATCAGCTCCGCTTGAACTTGCGTTCGATTTCGTGCCATGTCAGGATAATCGTGATGGGTCGCCCGTGCGGGCACAGGTACGGGTTCTCGGTGCGGGCGAGGTCTTCGATGAGTTTGCGCATTTCGGGCATGCTCAGCGGGTCGCCCGCCTTGACCGCGAGTTTACAGGCAGTGGTGATCCAGATTTGCTCACGGGCGACGGGCAGCCGCTTGCTGACCGAGAGTTCCACCAGCTCGTCGACGATGTCGCGCAGGGTCTGCACGGGGTCACCTTTCAGCGCGGCAGGCACGGCGCGAATCAGGTAAGTGTCCACTCCGAACGGCTCCAGCTCGAAGCCGATTGCCTCCAGTTCGGGCAGTTTTTCGTGGAGCAGCAGCGCGTCGCGTCGGCTGAGTTGCAGCGTTTCGGGGGTCAGCAGGTGCTGTTTCGGGATAGGCAGCGCGCCGCGCTTGTAGCAGAGTTGCTCGTACAGCACGCGCTCGTGGGCAACATGCTGGTCAATCAGCACCAGCCCCTGCCGTGTGGACGCCACGATATAAGTGTTGCTCACTTGCCCCAAGATGTAGAGGTCATCCAGCAGGTGCGCGAAGGGCAGGTGCGTCGTCTGCAGGGGTTCCGTCTCCAGCAGCAGGGGCGTCTCGTCGGCAGGCGCGGGTGTCGGCGGAAGGGTGCGCGTCGCGCTCACGAACGGGTCTGCGCTCGCGGGCATCTCTGGGTGCGCAGGCGTCTCGCCCGCATGGGCAAGCATTTCTGGGCGCGCGGGCGTTTCGCTCGCGTTGGCAGGCGTTTCTGGGCGCGCAGGCGTCCCGACTGCCTCAGCGGGCGCAAGCCCCGCACGCTGCATCAGGATCTGGTGAATCGTCTCGGCGTCGGGTGGGCGCGCGGGGGTGATTGCCTGCCCGCGCGACTCGCTGGGCGGCAGCGCGCTCGGAATCATCCCGTGTTGCAGCAGCGCGGCGCGTATCGCGTTCACCACCGCTTCGAAAACCGCCTGCTCGCGCTGGAAGCGCACCTCGATCTTCGCGGGATGCACATTCACATCCACTTGGCGCGGGTCGATGCCCACCAGCAGGATGCAGGCAGGGTAGCGTTTTTCGGGCGTGAGGGTTTTGTACGCTTCGTCCAGTGCGGCGGTCAGCGTCTTGTTGCGCACGGGGCGCAGGTTCACGAAAAAGTATTGGTGCTGGCGCGTCGGGCGCGTCTGGTGCGGCGGGGCAATCAGCCCCCACACGCGAATATTGTCGCGTTCGTAGTCCACCTGAACCATGCCCTGCACGGTCTCGCGCCCCCAGATGGACGCCGCCGCCGTCAGCAGGTCGCCGTTGCCAGGCGTGAAGATGAGTTCCTGCCGCTCATGCACCAGCCGAAACGACACATCGGGGTACGCAAAAGCGTAGCGCGTCACGGTCTCGATGATGTGCCCCAGCTCGGTGGGCACGCTCTTGAGGAACTTCAGGCGGGCGGGCACATTGTAAAACAGGTCGCGCACGGCAACGGTCGTGCCAATCGGCGCGCCGACCTCCTCGACGGTTTTGACCTCGCCGCCCTCGACGACGATGTGCGTGCCTGTGTCCTCTTCGAAGGCGCGGGTGAGGATTTCCATGCGGCTGACGCTGGCGATGCTGGGCAAGGCTTCGCCGCGAAAGCCCAGCGTCGTGATGCGCGTCAGGTCGGCGTCGGAGGCGATTTTGGAGGTCGCGTGCCGCTGCAGGGCGTTCAAGGCGTCTGTGCGGGTCATGCCGATGCCGTCGTCGCGCACGCGAATCAGCCGCCTGCCGCCCATCTCCGCTTCGATTTCGATGCGCATCGCGCCAGCATCAATCGAGTTCTCGATAAGTTCCTTTAGTGCAGCAGCAGGGCGTTCCACCACCTCGCCTGCAGCGATGCGGTTGACCAGTTGCTCGTCCAGCGGGCGTATCGGGCGGCGTTCAGGGCGCGTGCGCATAGACAGGAGTTTACCCTACATCTGCAGGAGGGCGTCTTGCACGAGGTCTTCGGCGTCGTCTGAGCCGATGCCAGACGCCTCTAACCGCCGCAGCCACGCTGTCCGCCTATCTTGTAAGTGAGACACGCCGCACCTCCACCCCTTCGTTTGTAAAGTTCAAGTAATACAAGTTCCCTTTACCGTCAGTGTCGCACAGATGCTGCATTTCACCTACTGTCATAATCGGTTCCTCGAACACCACCTCACCTGACGGATCCAGCACGATTAGATACTGACGCCACATCCGAACACCACGCACCTTCTCGATCGATTTGTAGCCGTTGTCATCATAACTGTAATCGCACACCAGCAGAGCCAACCGATTGGGGCTTACCAGTATCGGGTCGGGCGTAGAGTAGTCTCCCAGCACAACTCTACCTTTCTCACGAACAGACACGGGAATCTTGAATCGAGCGAGAACCGATACGTCCTCTCGTACAATCCGAACTTCGGAAACCTGCTCAGAGTCTCCCTCTTCGCGGCGCGACGCCTGCAGGTAGCCGATGCTGCCATCGTAAAGGCGGATTGGCGGACTGCCAGGTGCTGTCAGGGTCTGTTTTTCCCCGCTTGTACGGAGCCGAGCCAGCCGCACAATGGCGTATCCTTCGGGTTGAACGGGGGTGGCGTACTCGACAAGCACTTCGCCTGTGGTGGTGACAGCCAATCCGCCGCCGATGGAATCAAAATCTTCATTGTTTACAAGCTCCACAAACTGCTCGATAAACCTCGAGGCGAGTTCCCCGTTGCGCTTTCCATCGGGGTCGAAAATCACAAGGTAACTCGGATGCTCGGCAGGCCGCTCGGGCACAGGATTACTCTGAACATCGATGTCCTGAACATCGGTAGAGTCACTTTGCACAACAATCCCTGAATTAATCGCGCGATTATCAAAGAGGATTCTTCGAAGAATATATAAGCTTCCATCCCCTGTTAGATAGAGCAGATCGTGGAGTGGGTCTGGCATGCCCCATTCGTATCGGACGAAACGCACGAGTTTGCCACTTTGGTCGAACACTTGCGCGGCTAACCCGCCTTTCCGCCCGCCAACAATCATCAGGTTGCCATCTGCTAACCTCCGAAACGCGACGGGAGTGGTCTGCCCCATTCCGTCGCCCTCGCCAGGTCCTGTGGGAGGTTCTATATAGATTTCGGTGTCCTGCTCTCCGTAGGGAATAAAGAAGAGCAGTTCACTGGTGCGCTGCTGCTGCGTGTGGGGCAGTGGCGGCTCGATCGACTTGCTGGGAACCATTGCTACGAAGACATAGACCGCTCCTAGCGTGCAGAAACTCAGAAGCGCGACCCCATAAGCTAGCATTCTTGTTCGCCGTCTCATCGTCTTAGCCTCCTGTGGAGATTCTACCTTCAGAATACCTCCTCAGGTTCGAGATCGATAACTTCTACAGCCTTAATCGTCAGGATACGCCGCTTTTTTGCAGT
>Ga0272449_1000890_pt1 | contig 33102 bp, 31 predicted proteins | sample YNPCB0241_FD_198679 | JGI IMG/M metagenome (GOLD analysis project Ga0272449, IMG submission 198679) | Hot spring sediment microbial communities from Yellowstone National Park, WY, United States - YNP-CB-024-1 | ecosystem: Environmental > Aquatic > Thermal springs > Hot (42-90C) > Sediment... | reverse complement strand
CAAATCAAATAAACGGTGCTGCTGTTTATGTTGCATCTTCTACTAATTGGACTAATGTAGCGAATACTTGGACACCTAATTTGAATGGTTGTATGTTTGGTGTTAATAACAATGTTGGTTGGGAGGCTGCAATACCGCTTAGCTTGATAGGTTTGACTAATGGTAGTACTCTATCAACTATAGTTGTATTGGGTAGGCCTGATGGCGATGATAGAAATAGTGCTTTGTTTGTATTGCCTGAAAGTCCATCTAACGAAATAACAACTAACGATGGGTACTTTACAAATGTCATAAGGGTATGGTCCTCTAATTATACCATTTCTTATTAGGAGGTAATGTATGAATAGGATATTTGGTTTGTTAACTCTTTTTGTTTTGGTTTTCTCTTTCTTATATAGCTGTACACATGCACCGATGGTAACAGGTACTTATGAGGTAACTACGAATGTAGAGGTCAAAACTAATGTATACAAGACTAATGGTCTTTATGTTGTTAATATTATTTCTAATGTTTATGAGCCTTTGCCTACTGAACTTTTGGTTTATGTTTACACGAATGCTAACTTAAATACTTGGTCAACTCATGAACTTTACTATTGGTATACTGACAATGGGCAGAATGGTTATGTTTCAAAGCTAAGTAATTACAACGAATTTTTTGTATTCAAGATAACAAATTTTGATGTTAGGAGGAAGATAGGTATAAAGCTTAGAGCTAATCCTTCTTGGAGTCCTCAGGAGCCAATAAAAACTGAGAATGGTCCAATGTATGATAGGATTATAACTATACCTCTTTATACGATAACTAACTCAAATGTTATCAAAGTTTCAAATTTTGTGGGTACTAATGTTTACCTTACAAATTTTGTTTCTTACTCTATTTCTACGCCGGGGAAGGTTTTTGTTCATTCGCCTGCTAATTGGTGGGAGAGTTTTCCATACTTCTTTGAGTATGAGACAAACATTTACAGGGACCCGCCAACTAACAAAGTTTTTGAGTGGTTCGGTGCTGAGTATCAGGGTAGTGGTGTAACTTACTTCTTGTTCTACGCTCCGAATGTTAGGAGAGTTTGGGTAGCAGGGGACTTTAGTGATTGGAAAAAAGTAGATATGTACCTTAGTAAGGATAGGGTTTGGTGGTGGGCTATAGTGTCAAATACCTCTCCTGGGCAAAAGTATAAATTCGTTATAGAAAAGTACAATGACCCAAGTTTACATTGGGTTTCTGACCCTGGAGCTAAGAAGAATATTTATTCACCTGCTATGGATACTGTAGGTAATGAATCGGTGATTATTGACCATTCTTCGTACACTTGGCAATCTAGTACTTGGCAGAGACCTGGGTATGAGTATCCAATAATATATCAGTTACACATAAGAACTTTCTATACCAATGGACCAGGAGATTATTACGGCTGGGGAAGTTTTGAAACAGCTATAAATAAGTTTGATTACCTGACTAATTTAGGTGTCACTGCTATAGAGCCTCTACCTATTATGGAGTTTGCCGGTGACCAATCTTGGGGATACAACTATGTTCTCTTTTATGCTCCTGAAACTGCTTATGTTGGTACTAACCTGACTACTGTCAATACATTCAAAAAATTCGTAGACGAAGCACACAAAAGAGGTATGGCTGTAATACTTGATCTTGTTTTCAATCACATAGGACCCGGGGATGATATAATAGCGGCAATTGACCCTGCCTATGATTGGGTTAATCCTCAAACATACTGGTATAGTGGTTCAACTCCTTGGGGACCAAGGTTCAATTATTCAAACCCTATTGTTAGAAAATTCTTAATAGAAAGTGCTAAATACATGATGAAACACTACAGAATTGATGGCTTTAGGTTTGATGCTACTTACTACATATCGTATAATAATGCTTTTTCAGACGGTGGTAGTTTCTTATACAATATGACGAGGGAACTTAGGAGTTTTGCAACTAATGATGGTAATGGTCCTAATTTGTTGCTAATAGCGGAGAATTTGCCTAATTGGGCTTGGATAGGTGATAAGACTGGTGGTGCTTTTGATTCGCAGTGGAATGTTGACATATCTCACGAGCTTAAGAAGCTCTTCACATCTGGTCCATTGGCTGTTGATATAAATAACATAGCAAGTTATATACAATGTATTGGTTTGGATAATGGATTTGATAATCAAAATCTTTATGGCTTGGTGGCGGTACAGTATTTGAGTTCACACGATGAGGTGGCTAATGGTAAGAGAAGACCAGCAAGAGATTTGAAAGATAGGGGTGGTTGGGGGGATAGTGAATATGACGCACAGGCTCAGACTATAACTGCTTTGGCTACTATAATAATGGCTAGAGGTTATCCAATGATATTCATGGGCGATGAGTTTCTAGAAGGGTATTACCCAGGTAATCAAGAATGGTTCAAAGATGACCAACCTATAACATGGGCTAATTTAACAAATACTAAAGCGTCTAACACCATGAGAGCTGTAAAGGATTTGATAAATATAAGAAAAACAGAAATAAACAAACCTTGGTATGTTGATATACAGGTTATTCATGTGAATAATACTGCTAAAGTCATAGGCTTTAGTAGAGGTGGTAACATATATGTGATAATTAATTACAATAAAACGAGCTACTTAAGCTATGGAATACCATTCCCTAGCACTGGTACATGGAACTTGATATTTGCACATCCGAGTGGTGCTTATGGTGATTCTGGGGCTGATTCTTACCTGACAGATTCTGTTAACTACTCCGGTGGTAATGCCAACATAAAGATACCAGAATACGGAGTACTCATTTACAGGAAACAATAATAGTTTTAGGGGAGCCTCACGGCTCCCTTAAAAAATTTTTTATCTTTAAAAAATTATGTTAACTTGTTTTTTGAATAAAAAACAAGTAACAAAACACATTTCAACCAAGGACAGAAACAAAAGAAAACCTTAAACTAGACTTAAGCAGTTTTAGAAAAACCTATCCATAAAGAAGCTATACCTACTTTCAGGAACATTCATACCTTAATTAATTAGTTAAATCAACTTAAGAAAACATTTCAGAACGACCTGAGAAAATACAAAAAGTTCATAACCCAATTAAGCCAGCCTTGAAAGTATTTAATTTTTTATACATCTAATAAACTTTCTAGTTTACAAAGTAAACTTTTAGAATCAAAGTATTATGAAGAGGGTTATGTTTAAGAGAGTGATGTTTATCGCTTTTGTGGTTATAATGTTTTTTGGGGTTTCGTCTTGCGTACCTCCTAGAGAAGTTAGTAAGATTGAGTACAGGTATGTGCCGGGAGGAGTTTATAATTATTTACTCGAGTTAAGGGCTAGTGGTAATTTCTCGTATCTTTTCATTAATTACACTGGTGATATTGTTATCAAATCTGATGTTGAAATGAATGTTTTTGAGGGGGAGAAGGGTAAGAACTATTATTTTTTGAAATTCAGTAATATCAGAGTTGAGGGAATTCCTTCTTCTTTTGTAGAATCGTTTAGTAATCTATCTTTTTATATGGATTCCAAAGGTAATAAGTTTGTTGATAATGTGCTTTTGCATTACCTTCTTGACATTTTAATTCCTGTTCTACCTGAAGATGAAAGTACCAATGAGAGTAGATTTAGAACTTCTTCATTTAAGATTGAGAATCTCGGTGTTTTGGGGGAAATTAGCAATAGTACTGCTGTTTCAAATAGAGGAGTGAGGGGATTTGATATAGGTTATGACACTTCAGCTAAACTTTTGGAACTGGAATTTAGAGATATCGTAGTGGCTAGCCTTGTTGTTAATGGTTTTGGTAAGGTTATGGATGGTGTTTTGGAATACAATAAGGTTAATTTCAACTCGGGTACTATGATACCACTTAATAAAATCTACGGTAATTATAAATTCCCGATTACTAAGGTTATTGGGTTTAAGGGTAGCGGAGTAATAGAAATTAAGAGGAAAGGGAACATTTAATTCGGGGCGCCCGGACTTGAACCGGGGACCTCATGCTCCCAAGGCATGCGCTCTAACCATCTGAGCTACGCCCCGTCAAGTTGATTAAGAAGCAATTTTTGAAACGTCTACTCCATGCTTAGCAATAAATGCCAAAAGCCTACTCTTTAATCTACTAACTTTGTTAGGTTTGAAAACATTCTTTGTTTTCGTTTTGTCAACTGTTGATTGGAACTCTCTCCACTTCTTTTTAAGCTCTTCAATGTTAACATTACCAGACAAAACATACTTTATAATATCCTTTCTGAGTGCTTTGACTTTTTCCTTCCAAGCTTTGTTTCTTAGATACCTCTTTTTACTTTGCCTTACTCTCTTCTCAGCTGATTTTGTATTAGGCATTAAAACCTCCTAGCTTAATAAATATTTTAAGAAAATTCCTTTACCTAAATCAACTTAATTCTTAGCCTCTTTACACTTTTATTAACTTGACTTATTAAGTAGAGTTTTTTATCCTTAATTGAAAGGAGGTTTTATGGCTAGGTTGATTATTTTCTCATTTTTAGTTTGTTTGTTTACTTTACAGGGGTTTGGGCAGGTTGTTGATGGTGTTATTGGTACGAACGAATATAAGAAAGTTTATGAACCTACGAAAGAATTGAAGGTTTACGTTAGTTCTACGAATGATGAGGTCCTCATTGGTATACAAAATACTTCTAGTGGTTGGTTTTCTATTGCTTTGGGATCTCCCAGAATGGATGGAGCATATATGTTTGTTGTAACAACAAAAGATGGAACAAATTATGTTATTAATGAGTACATTGGAGTAGGGCATGGCCATAAAACTGTAAAGGAGAAGCAAGTCAAAAGTTTTACTTTCAGTAAAAACAATGATATTGTTACTGTTGAATTCTCTATACCTAACAAGTTGAATAACATAGAACTAAAAGGAAAAGTTAGCGGTATATGGGCAATATCAAGGGATTATAAGTTTGGTTATCATTCCAAGAGAGGTAAGTTGGAATTAGAGTTTTAAGTAATACTAGCTTGAGTAGGCAGTGAATACTGAAGAGCTAGAAATAATTAAAAAATTATGTTAACTTCTTTGTTAGAAAACAAAAATAAACCAAAAAACAACCCAAAAAGACACAAAACAACCAAAAAGCAAGAGGGAATATATTTTGACTTCAAACCGTAATTTAGAGTAATATTAATTACATTAATATTAATTTTGTAAACGTTCCAAAAAGTATGAGGAGGGTTTATCTATGTCAATTCTGGATAAGATTTTTGGTACTAAGCACGAAAGGGATATAAAGAAAATTCAACCGATAGTTAAAAAAATAAACGAGTTAGAAAAAGAGTATGACAAGTTAACAAACAAAGAAATAGTGAACATTGCTAACGAGCTAAGGAGCAGGGTTAAAGCTAAGGGTAGGGTAGATGAAGATGACTTTGTGATGGGAGCTACTTTAGTTAGAGAAGCTGCGAAAAGAACGATAGGGATGAGGCACTTCGATGTACAGCTTATAGGTGCTACTGTTCTTTTCCAAGGTAAGATAGCGGAAATGAAGACAGGAGAAGGTAAGACACTTGTAGCTACTATTCCTTTGTTTGTGGAATCACTTACTGGAAACAATGTTCAGCTTGTTACAGTTAATGACTATTTAGCTAGAAGAGATGCCGAGTGGATGGGACCTATTTATCTTTTCCTTGGTGCTACTGTGGGAGTGATAAATCCAAATGATAGAAGTTATGTAGTTGATTGGTTAAATTCTGAGAAGGCGAACTTTGCCATAGAGAATGACATTAGAGCATGGCCTAGGGGGGATTTCACTGATGACATTCTGCCTGAAGAGCTTATAAATAAGGAAGCTATTGAGTACTTTAGAGTTACTTTAAAAAACGCAACAAAGAAAGAAGCGTACCAAGCAGATATCACCTATGGTACAAACAACGAGTTTGGATTTGATTACTTAAGAGACAACATGGTTTATTCCCTTGAAGACAAGGTACAGAGGGGGCACTACTATGCGATAGTAGATGAGGTTGACTCAATACTTATTGATGAAGCAAGAACTCCGCTGATAATTTCTGGTCCTTCTACCGAATCTGTTGAGGTATACATACTTGCTGACAATATAGCTAGGAAGCTTAAGCCTGCACAGGTTAACGAACAAAATAAGCCAATACCCGGTACAGGTGATTTTGTTGTAGATCTTAAGGAGAAGAACGCATATCTTACGGAAGAAGGAATGAAAAGGGTTGAGGAGCTTACAGGAATCAAAGGGTTATTTAATGCAACAAATCCGAAGAACCTTATATTAGTTCATGCTATTACACAGGCACTTAGAGCTCATCACCTATTCAAAAGAGATGTTGACTACTCAATTGTTGGTGGTGAAGTCGTGATAATAGATGAGTTTACTGGTAGGTACATGTTTGGTAGGAGGTGGAGTGATGGGCTACACCAAGCAATCGAGGCAAAGGAGAGACTTCCGATAAAGCAAGAATTTAGAACATTAGCAACAATAACATTCCAAAATTATTTCAGAATGTACAAAAAGCTAGCTGGTATGACTGGTACCGCTGAAACTGAAGCTGAAGAGTTTTGGAAAATATACGGTCTCGATGTTGTAGTTATACCTACTCACAAACCTGTAAGGAGAATTGATGCAAATGATAAAATTTATGCTACCGAAAAAGAAAAGTTTGAAGCAGTAGTAAAAGAGATAAAGGAGCTTCACAAGAAAGGTGTACCTGTGCTCGTTGGTACCATATCAGTTGAGAAATCAGAAATGCTTTCTGAAATGCTAAGAAAGGAGAAAATACCTCACAACGTCTTGAATGCAAAGAACCATGAAAAGGAAGCAAAAATAATAGCTGAGGCAGGAAAGAAATTTGCAGTGACTGTAGCGACAAACATGGCTGGTAGAGGCGTAGATATAAAATTGGGTGAAGGAGTCAAAGAGCTTGGAGGTTTACATGTAATAGGTACAGAACGACACGAATCAAGAAGAATTGATAATCAGCTTAGGGGTAGAGCAGGTAGACAAGGAGATCCCGGATTCACGAGGTTTTATGTATCGCTAGAGGATGAACTTATGAGGCTTTTCGGCTCAGATAGACTTAAGAGGATGCTTAATGCTCTAAACTGGGAGTATGGTCAAGAATTAGAGCACCCATGGTTAACATCAGCTATAGAAAATGCACAAAAGAGAGTTGAGAAATACAACTTTGAGATAAGGAGATACCTATTAGAGTATGATAATGTATTGAACGAGCAAAGGAACACAGTTTATTCACTTCGTGACAAAATCCTAAGAAAAGAAGGGTTGCTAGACGTAGTGAAGAAAATGATAGCAGACTACATAATTGACCAAGAGGAGAGAATAATTATTGGCAGCTCATTCAACTGGAAGGAATTGTCATCTTTACTACAGGAAGCCTTCCTAATAGAAATTTCTACAGACTCTCTGAGGGAAGAATTAGGAAAGTACGGAGATATCGAGGAGCTCGCTGATAAGTTAGCCGAAACAGTGTTTTTAACACTAAAGAAAAGAATTAGCTACAATATTCCTGAAGAAGTGTTCTATGAGGCTATTAAGGTGACGCTACTCAATATAATCGATATGAAATGGATAGACCACTTATACAGGATTGATGAGCTTAGAGAAGGTATTTCGCTTAGGTCTTACGGTGAAAGGAATCCACTAGTAGAATTTAAACTAGATGCTACAGAAGCTTTTCATGAGATGATGAAGAATGTAAGAAGGGAGCTCGTGTTTGTCCTCGGAAGAATGAGAATAACTGAAAGTGTTGTACCAACTGAAACTTTAGTATCACTAGACAAGGTTTCGGTGAAACATGAAGAGATGGGGCAATTTGGTGCGGCTAGAAAGAATCCCTTCGAAGGTGCTACAACAGGAAACGAAAAAGTTCAGCCAATAAGAGCCGTGAAGAAACCAGGACCTAACGAACCTTGTTGGTGCGGCAGCGGGAAAAAATATAAAAAATGCCACATGCAGAGTGACTTAGCCAAAGAACTGGAAGCATCAACACATATAAGATGATAGAAACTCTGAGAAAATTTTAAAATTAGCCCTATGTTATTGAGAATAAAGATAAAAGATTATGCAATAATAGACGAGGTAGAAGTTGAGTTTAGTGATGGTTTCAATGTCTTTACGGGTGAAAGTGGAGTAGGTAAATCAATAATTGTTGATGCCCTCGGCTTCTCGCTAGGTGATAGAGCAGACAGTTCAGTGGTACGTACAGGAGCACAGAAAGCTATTGTCGAAGCAGTATTTAACATAACTGATGAAAACATTCTAAACAAAATAAAAAGCTTGGGCTTTGACATTGACGGTAATGAACTAATAATTCGAAGAGAATATGACATAAGCGGCAGAAACAAAATAACTATTAACGGCTTCTCTGAAAGTGTTTCTAGGGTCTCTGAACTTTCAGAAGTGCTTGTAGACTTTCATGGCCAGCATGAACATCAAAGCTTACTTAACTCGAAAACTCACATTGATTACTTGGATGCATTTGGTAAGTTCCATAAAGATAGAGAAGTTATAGCAAATTTGTACCGCAGTGTTATTGATCTAAAAAACAAGATAAACGAACTTAGTGAAATTCTATCTCAGAAGGAAAAGAGAATTGAATTTCTAAAATTCACTGTTGATGAGCTTGAAAGGGCGAATCTCAAGGAAAATGAGGATGTGGATCTTGAGGAAAAGTTTAAGTTCATAACCAACTTTGAAGCTCTTTTTAGGCTAGTAAATGAATCCTTGGTTTTTCTTGATGAAGGTGAATTCTCTGTTTTGTCATCAATAGGAAAAGTTATCACAAATCTAAGAAGTGCAACACGCTATAACGAAGAGTTTAACAACCTGATACCCAAGCTAGAGGAAGCTGAATCAACAATAAAGGAAATTAGAAACATTCTAGAAGACTTCAAGAATAGAATTAACCTATCACCTGAAGAGATTGAGTATATAAACTCGAGGCTTGACCTCATAAGAACACTTAAGAGGAAGTACAACAAAAGTAGTGTTTCCGAGCTAATAAAGTATAAGGAAGAGTGTAAAAGAGAGCTTGAGGCAGTAGAAACAGGGGATGAAGAACTCAGAAAGCTTGAATCTGAATACCAGAAGTTGGTTAGTGAGTTGAGGAACAAATGCTTAGATTTGTCAAAGAAGAGAATGAACAAAGCGAAGGAGTTTGATAAGCTTGTAATGGAGAAACTCAGGGAATTGGCAATGGAAAGAGCTATTTTCAAGACAGATTTTAAGTACTATAAAACTGATGATGGCATTTTTGAGATAGAAGGTACGAAGATAGATGTCAATGAGACAGGTATAGATAGGGTTGAATTTCTGATTTCTGTAAATCCGGGAGAGGAGCCCAAGCCTCTTAGGAAAGTTGCTTCAGGTGGTGAAATATCAAGGATAATGTTAGCACTCAAGAATGTTTTATCTGATGTGAGTGAAGTTGATATGATGGTGTTCGATGAAATTGATGTTGGCATAGGAGGCAACACTGCTAATGTTGTTGGAGAAATGATTCAGGAAATAGCAAAGAAAAGACAAATAATTGTCATAACACACTTACCTCAGGTTGCTGCGAGAGCAAAGACACACTTTAAAGTAGAAAAGGTATTCGAAGGAGCAAAGACGAAAGTTATAGTTAAAGAGCTATCAATAGAGGAAAGAAAGAAAGAAATAGCCAGAATGATAGGTAATGAAACTGAGGTAGGTATAAAATACGCTGAAGAGATGCTCTCTAAGTCCCTAAGAAATCTCTGAGTTTGTCCATAGTTAAGATTTTTTTACTTGCTTCCAATAGCCTCTCAACATACTTTCCGATTATGTCAAACTCTATGTTCACCTCGTCGTAAAGGTTCAAATACTTCAAGTTTGTGTTTTCAAATGTGTACGGTATGACTTGCACAGAGAAAGTATGTTCTGAATCGTTGTAATCTGCTATCGTTAGGCTTATTCCATCTACTGCTATTGAACCCTTTGGTACAATATATTTCATGAATTCTTTCTTTATTTGTATTGTAATCCTTATGCTGCTGTTCTTACCTTCGGTGGTGTTTTCACTAATCAGTTTGCCTACCGTATCCACATGTCCAAGCACAATGTGTCCATCCAGGAGAGAACTAGGTGTTATGGGTAACTCAAGATTTACGATTCTTCCTTGGTTTAGTTTACCTAATGTACTTCTTTCAACTGTTTCCTTACTTACAAAGAATGTAAGAGAATTGTTAGTTTTTTTTGTGAGTGTTAGGCAAGCACCGTTGACAGCAACACTACCACCAATCTCTACAAGTTTTGGTAATTCGGTGTTTTCTATGGTTATTTCGCCTTCGTTCATTCCTGGAAGAGGTTTAGAAATGGTACCTACGTATCTTATTAAACCTGAGAACATAAATCTACTTTATGTTATAACAGAGTTACCAAGTTATTATCAATATTTTCGCAGGGGGCTACGCCCCCTGGTAGTATAATTTTAACTAAAATCTTATAACTAACGAGGCATTGGCAAAAATTCCTCTCTGTGCAAATAGAGGAATAAGTGAAGAATTAAACAAACCCGATTGGTATTCATTTCCAAAGCTATCATACGCTCTTATGAAATCCCATACGGGGAAGGTGTACCTGTATCCACCTTCTATTGATAATCCTACGTACTTGGAGAAGAGATACTCTATGCTGATGCTTCCATTGAAGCCTAGTGAGAAAGTAGTCACGTAAAAATCTAGCCAATACCACCACCACCATATAGTTCCGAGGTATGTGAATGCACCCATTAAATCAAGTCCTAAATGCGGCTTAATTTTTAGATTTCTTAGGTATATTGAATAGTTAGCACCTATTGAAAGATTTAGTGTGAACGGTGATGAGAATAGAAGATAAAAGTCTACCTGAGGTTCAAGAAAAGCGAATGTACCATCATTTATAAAAGATAATCCTAATAAAAATCTATTTCCGTTTACCATTCCGTCCCACTTGTTACGGAAGTAGTAGAGTAAGGTGGTATCTTCGGGATTACCATATTCCACATTTTGTATTCCAAGAAACAACTTGAATATCCCTCCGAATCTTAATCCGTCAACTAGTTGATCGCCAATTTTTGGCTCTCCGAATATTGGTATCACCTCAGAAAAGTCTTCCTCAACATTAACTACTCTAACTAATCCTTTGTATTCTTTTATAGTTCTTTGTTTGCCTCCTATTGTTGTTTTCTTTTCACCGATTATGTCAAGCTCTAGCCCCGGATTTATATCGTAATTCTTACCAAGTTCTATGAAATACTTGCCGTTTGATATATCATTTATTGTTGTATACAATTTGAATACTTCCACTTTTCTTAGCTCATATTTTATCAATTCTAAGATGTCATCCACGCATTTATTTATTGTTTCCTCTTTCGTTAAATTTCTACCTCTTATACCTGTTATCATCTCAAGGAGTGGGCTACTTTCACCACTTGTTGTAGTCTTAACATCTATTACATGGATTATTTCCTTTGAGCTAGGGTCAAATACCTTTAGTGATACACCCATTGTGACCTCGTAGTAAATACCGAAACTAGCACTTGTTCTTTCTTGAATACCATAAGATTTTATATTTGGTATGATTATATACGCTGATTTCAATAATTTTTCTAAGTCCTCAGGACTTATTGTTATTGTTCCCCATTTGGGGTCAACGAATTTTTGATCTTTTGTTATTTTTTCTTCCTTAAGTTTACTAAGTCTATCAATGAATGCTTCTAGGTTTGATTCTGATAATCTAAACTGGTAGCCTTGTAGTTTGAATCTTTTCATCGTAGCGAAGAGATTAACAATTCCATCATCAAGTTTGTTGACAACGTTAGGTGGTATATCGTATGTGTAATATGATTTAAAAATTGCTACTTCCTGTTGCTCTGAAATTTTCTGAGGATATGCACTGTTAAAGTTAATTCCAAGCAAAAGTGCCACCACAATTGCAGGAATTAAAAAAGAAAATATTCTTTTCATATAAACCTCCTTGATAAGTATTATAATATTTAAAATATTGTCTTTCAAAAAGGATTACGACCTTAACAACAAAGCACCCCCAAAACCAAACAACAACACTACAAAAAATAAAAAAATTGAGGATAGCTTAATTTAAAAATCAAAATTCTAGAAAATAAGAAAACAAATAAATATTGTATCTAGTATGTTGACTAAGATTTTTCTAAGAAGGAAGGAAAGGCATGGAGAGGGTGATTTTGAAACAGAAATGCTAAAGGAAGGCTTCAGAGTAGTGTATTATGGGGAAGAGTAGGGGGCATATCTCTTTAATTTGAATTAGCTTATGATCCTCAAGTAAAATTTTTTTAAAGTTGGTGAGTTATGGCTAATATAAGGGTTAGGGCTCAAGCTGTGATTTTAGATGAGGAGAATAGAGTACTTCTTGTTAACCATGTTAAGGATGGTAAGGAATATTTTGTTTTGCCTGGTGGGGGAGTTGAGTTTGGGGAGGCTGCTGAAGAATCACTTCTTAGAGAACTTAAAGAAGAGTTAGACATTACCGATGTCAAATCTGTAAAGTTTCTGAAGGCTAGGGATTTCATACCTGAAGATAAAAGCAGGCACATACTTGACTTGTATTTCTATGTTCGTGCTGATGTGTCAGGTGTTAAGCTCGCTGAGAACGATGGAATAATCAAAGGTTTTGGGTTCTTCAGTCTTGATGAGCTATCAAGTATAGTTGTCTATCCATCAAGAGAATTTATAATTGACCTTGTTAATGAAGCAGTGGGTAGAATTCTCCGATAGCTCTCTTATCCTGACTTCTTGAGGGGATAGATCTATAATTCTATCTGCCTTCTTTGCAAGGTTTAGATTGTGTGTAGCCACTATACAAGTCTTGCCTAGTTCCTTAACTAAGTTGTAGAAAAGATTAAAAATAATTTCTGAGTTTTTTGGGTCGAGGTTTCCTGTCGGTTCATCTGCTACTATTATTTCAGGTGAATTTATTAGTGCTCTTGCTATTGCTACTCTTTGTCTTTCACCGCCAGATATCTGCGTTATCTCTCTGTGAAGCTTCTCGCCAATTCCTAGTGTTTTCAATAGCTCTTCAGCTTTTTTTATGTATTCTTTTTCAAAGAAGTAGCCCTTAATTATTGAAGGTATAAGCACATTCTCAAGGACATTGAAGCCTCTCAGTAGGTAATGATTTTGGAAAATGTATCCTATCTTTTGGTTTCTGAATTTGGCTAGCTCATCTTCGTCTAGTGATGTTACATCAGTGCCATCAATTATTATTTTCCCGTCATCAATATCATCAATACAACCTATAATGTTCATCAGTGTTGTTTTGCCTGAGCCACTTTCACCAGTAATAGCAACAAATTCACCTTTTTTTATAGCAAGTGAGAAATTCTTGAATACAACAAACCTTTCACCGCTTGTTTCCCTGTACGACTTTGTTATGTTGTCAATTATTATAATGTCCATAGTTAGAGCTTAAAACAAATTATAAAGTATAAGCAGAGATGATTTACACCAAATTTTGAAAAGATGCTAAATTTTGCTATTTTGTTTTTTTCCCATAATAGAAATTATGTTAACTTTAGTTAAAAACTTAATAAATTCCTTCTCTATCACTGCTTCTCCAACTCACTAGACAATTTAGAGCACTTAAAAGAGTCTTATTTCTTTTTCTAGGCTATTATCAAATTTATTTTTTGATGGTCCGTACTTGCCTGTGAATTCTCCTTTTTCTTTTCTTTCTTTAAAAGTCTTTATTACTACATGTTTTTCTATTTCTTTCATCGCAATTTCTATTTCTTTTTCGTAGTTTCTTAATCTTTCTTCAGCGAACTTGATATACTCATCAGAGATTTCTATTCCTATGTAGTCGCATCCTATTTTTCTTTCTTTATGCTCATATCCAGCAAGAGTAACGGTAATGAATTCCCTTATTGTGGAAGAATTTTTATCATTTATATACATGGTTAATAAGTCAACAAGCATTCCTATGATAGTATCTTTAGATTTCCCTATTAGGTAATTGCTTAATTCAGCATGTGACCCAGTTGAATAGATTTTTATCACATTTACTAGTTCTTTATAATTTCAAAAAACACTATAATTATAAATTCTGTCAAAATCTTCTTCGCTCATAAACAGGTATCTTATGCCTTCTATTAAGCCGATGATAGCAGGTATAAATGTCCAGCAAAAGAGAAGGTAAACAATACCTTGTCCAATCTTCCCTAAATAGAATTTGTGGATTCCAAAATTTCCCAAGAATATCGCCAACAAAGATGCTACTATTCTATCTCTCTCCTTTGGCTTTAGTGCAAATGTTGGCTGTCTGACACCACATTTGGGACATATTTCAGCTCTATCATCAATTTGTGCTCCACAATTTACACAATACTTCATACCCTCCCCCTACCCTTAATTACTTTGAATGAGTGGACTGATTTATTCAACAAGAATATGCACTAAGATTCCTAAAACAAATTCGATAACTCCTTCTTGCCTTCGGCTGATTTTATCCTTATTTTTACTTCATCACCATCCATATTAAACTTCTCCATCACATTTGAAATTCTTCTAAGACACTTTTGAGCTGACATCCTTACATTAACAAAAAGAGTCTCACTATCTAGCTTGTCAACCTCTTGGTAAGTTTTACCGTCAAGAGTTCTGTAATCCTTCCAATAGGAATCTGGATCATCTTCTATCATATCCTTCAACTTTGCCCACCTAACAATAGTATCTGAATTCCCAAAAAGTTCTTCTTGGTTGTCCATGATTATATCAAAATCGTACTCAGGTGAATCATAAATATATCTCATAAACTTAAGAAATACATCTACCCATGTCTCGACTTTCACACTCTTACCACGAGTAATAATTTCCAAAGGTTTGGTAAAACGGACATTTCTATCTTCATCGTCTAATGGAAATATATATTCACCCTCTACCACAGCACTTTCCGTTGATGCCTTCCAATTGTTACTGTGCTTATACTCATCAGGTAACGGGAATGTTTCAAGGAACCACTTTATCATTCTATCTCGATGTCTGATTATACTTTCCTCGTTCCATGTATCCTCATTGATGATACTTAACCTATAACTGAGGTTTGAAGCCATAAGCTTCTTTTTCTTTTCGGCAAATGATTTATTACCCATTTCCTCATTAAATTCTGTAAGTATAAGATTACCTATGTTGTGTAAGTATTTTTTATGAACCTCTTCCCAGTTAGCTCCTAATTCTTTTTCCCACTCTTCACTCAATTTTTGTGGCATTATGTGCTCAATAGTGACTTTGTCACTACGAAAGTTAACAGTAACTTTTGAATTGTTTTCTTCAATCTTACCTAAGATGAATTTAGCATAGTCTTTAAGCTCCTCATAGAAATTCATACTCTTGAGAGCATTTTCAATTTCATCATCACTAGGAAACCTGAGGTTATAGGGTAAGTTTGTTAGAATTTCTATAATTGAAACCTTACCTTGAGCTATGTCTTCTATTCTTTTACATAGTGTTACAATACTCTTATTCTCACCTTGAGTTAACTTCAATACTCTTCTTCTAATCAGGTATGTACGAATTGTTTTCAGTATTGAAATTAGCATTTCATCACTTATTCTGATATCACCTTTAGGGTATTGATGATATTCAAGTAGCCCCAAAACAAACGGTTTAAAAGCCTCTGACCCAATATCGTGAAATATGTTTCTAAGAAGTTCTTTAATTTCAATATCATACTTTGAGTTGCTTGAAATAACATCATCACTGTCATATTTTTCTCTAATAATCCACTTGTACAACTTAACATACTTTGTTATGTCACTCACAAAATCGTGAACTCTTTCCCCAAATTCATTTTTTACGAATTCTTTGAACTCCTGATATAGCTCTTTAGTATTGTTATCGCTAACAACTTTTAGATAGGTAGACTTTTTGTATTGTAAGTAATCCCTGAAGAAATAAGAAGTATCATCTTCTAGAACTTTTTCAATATTAGGGTACCATATATTATCATAGACTTCTGTCTGGTCATTGCTTCTTAACCCTAGAAGTATGTAATTTCTAACAAGGTCTGATAGAGTTAAAGGTCTCCCGAGAGAATTGAGAGTCTCAAAAATTACTTGAGGGTCTTCACCTTTAAATGGTCTCTCATCTAGAAATATAACAGCAACATTTAACCTTTGAATTGCTTTGATGTAATGCTCAATGGTTAATTCTTGGTTACTTTCATGGTACTCTATTATAAGCCTTTTTAGAAGCTCGTAAGCTCTTGTTATATTACCCGGAACAGGTTTCTCTCCCTTTATTAGGGCTCTGTATGCGTCCCAATCCTTAGTAACTTGCTTAAGCTTAATCTTATCCTGAAAATCCGAAGATGGATTTACTAAGTATGTGCTAGTAATAAGTTCTTTGTTCCTCTCATTAATTTCTAGGTCTCTCAGAGCAATTAGAAATAATAACACAGTGGTTAATCTTTGTTGTCCATCTATTATAAGCCATCTAGTAGAAAAACCTTCTGTTTCCTCCTTGAGAACGAGAGTTCCGAAGAAATGTTCTAGCTTGTCTTTTTGATTTGAATCTAATTCTGATTCAATTATTCTCCGTACATCGTAGAAAAACCTTTCTATCTCAGGTCTGCCCCATGCGTATGCTCTTTGGAAAGGAGGTATGAAAAACGAAACAGCATTTTTAGACAAAACATCATGAATAGAAAAACTGTAAGTTTTCATAAGTCTATGTTAAATTACAGTTCTACGAAGTTTCAAAACTTTTCTTCCCTACACTCTACCAACAGGCATAATATAGAGTACCTCTTCTTTGTCAGGTATTCCGAGTAACTCTCTAACTTTTTCATCATCAAAAGCCCCTACAGCCACAGTTCCAAGCCCTAGAGCAGTAGCTTGTAAATAAAGGTTTTCCCCCACATGCCCAACTTCCATATGCACATATTTTATGCCTCTATTCCCATATTTCCTAGTAGTTATACTGTAATCTGCTGAAATCACAATAGATATAGGTGCATTTTTAACACAATCCTGTAAGAGTGAAAACCTATATAGCTCATCTCTTATATCTCCGGATTTAATTAGCTTTATTTCATGTCCATTCGGGTTGTACTTATATACTCCTTTTTCCAATCCCTCTACCTCCCCCACAACCAAATAAACATTCAAAGGATATAGAGCACCGGCAGATGGTGAAGTCCTAAGTTTAAAAGTATTCTCAGTAACTCCCTGACAAGCCCAAAGCAACTGAGATACTTCGGAAATTGTTAACGGCAGTTTTTTATATTCTCTTACTGACCTTCTCTTTAGAAGAACTTCTTCAAGTGAATTATTACCTTTGTAGCTAGGATTAGGAAGTCTCATAAATTAAATTTTTCTAAAAAAGGCAGAGCCTTTTCAACTTAGTGGTGCTTCATAGCACATTCCTAATTAAGTACTTGAAGCACATAATGCTAAACTATATTTCTTTATCGTGGTTAAGGGAGGCGGTGGGAGAATCTACTAAAAGCAATGTGCTTAATTACACCTTGCACTTGAAGCACTTTTTAATTATGCTTACCAGAGAGTGAAGAGGCAAAACACCTTTTTGATGTGCTGGATAGGATTTTTATTTAAACACTCTGAAGAGCGTAGAGAGGTGAAACCTCTCTACAATCAAATAGGGTGGGTGGGAGGGACTACTAAGCAGTGTGCTTATTAGTGCTTCTTTACTTAACTACTCTAAGAGTATAAAGAGGCTTAGCCTCTTTACAACGAATTTAACAACCTCTTCTCACTCGGATACTTCCAAAGAAAGAGTGAAGAGAGACACCGTCTCAGAGAGACACCGTCTCAGAGAGACTTCGTCTCTCTTCGTATTTATTTGCTTACCTAATTGTCTAATGATGATAATAATATTCTCTTCGGAGGGAGTTATGAATTATGAGGAATATGCTATTAATCTAGGTAAAAAAGCAAAAGAAGCATTTAAGTACATTTCAAAAGCAACAACAGCTCAAAAGAACAAAGCACTTGAATTAATTGCAGAGTACATAAGTAAGAATGCTGACTATATAATTGAGGAAAACAAAAAAGATGTAGAATTCGCAAAACAAAGAGGTAGGTCACAGGCACTAATTGATAGAGTCGTACTAAACGAAAAAAGAATTCAAGGAATGGTTGAATCAGTAAGAACAGTAATACTTTTAGATGACCCTGTAGGTAAGGTGGTATATAGCTCGAGAAGACCTAACGGCTTATTGGTAAACAAAATAAAGGTTCCTATAGGAGTTATCCTAATGGTTTACGAAGCTAGACCTAACGTTACACTTGATGCAGCTACATTGATACTAAAAAGCGGTAACTCTGGAATACTTAGAAGCGGTTCGGATGCCAGAAATTCAAGCATGGCAATAATGAAATTTATATCCCAAGCACTGAAGGAAGTAGATTTGCCATCTGATGTGATACAATATGTTGATATAACTGAACATGAGGTAGTTAATGAGTTGCTTAAACTTGATGAGTACATAGATGTTGTAATACCAAGAGGTGGTGAATCTCTGATAAGGTCAGTTGTGGAGAATGCTAAGATGCCAGTTTTGAGACAGGAAAAAGGCGTCTGCCATGTTTATGTAGAAAAAACAGCTGAAAAGGAAATAGCAGAAAAAATAACAGTCAACGCCAAGGCACAGAGACCATCTGTGTGTAATGCTGCCGAAACCCTCCTAATACACAAAGATTACCCATACAAGAAGGACCTTCTTTTAGCACTGATAAACGCAGGTGTAAAACTCAAAGTTTGTGATTTGACAATGAATACAGTCGTTCCAGAACTTCCAGAAGATGCTAAGAAATACATTGAGAAAGCTGAAGAAAAGGACTTTTATAACGAGTACCTTGACTACATAATGAATGTTAAAATAGTTAATAGCACAGAAGAAGCAATTGAGCACATATCAAAATACGGTTCAGGACACACTGAATCAATAGTAACTAGAGATTATTTTGAAGCAAACAAGTTTTTGGAGAACATTGATTCATCAACAGTTATGGTAAATGCATCTACAAGGTTTACTGATGGTGGTGAATTTGGTTTGGGTGCTGAAATTGGCATTAGTACTCATAAATTCCATGCCAGGGGACCAATGGGACTAATGGAATTGACAGCTGACAAGTGGATAGTCTACGGAAACGGACAAATAAGGACATAGATTCATATTCTACAGGGAGGCTCACGCCTCCCTATAAAAATTATACTAATCCGCCATAAGCTAGTTCACCACCCAAGTAACCTTGGAAGAACCCAGCGAATACAGATAATAGTATGATAGCTAAGTATATCCATCTTATTATATTTTTTTTGCTCTCATCCTTAATCAGTGAGTAGGCAATTCTTAGCCCCAAAACAACTAAGTAAACACCCGTAAGTATGAACCCTAGTAGCTCATGCGATTCTAGTAATTCAAGCCCTTCTTTTGATAAACTTTCTTCATCAATGTGTGTATAAACATAATACCCCGATAGTGTAGCTAATAAAACTCCGAGTAGTGCTAAGACAATAAATGTAAACTCGATACCATCAGGCTTTCTTCTCAAAATTAAATAAGCTATTTCAAGCACCAATAGCGCAACGGGGAACGCTATACCAAAATGTGTAAAAGGTGGATGTACCTTCATAACCTCAATAGTGAGCTCTTTCGCACCTTCAGCATTTTCATGAGCACTTGCAAGAGCACCTAAAGTAAGTAATAGTACAAAGGAAATTAGCAAGATAAGAGATACTCTCTTCATTTTCCCCTCCTTATTAAATGACTTTATAAGAGAGGTAGAACCTCATTGTCAAATCCTAACATTTATTCCGTTTGACTTTAAAAATAGTTTCAACTCTTTTATAGATATTTCCCTGAAGTGGAAAACTGAAGCTGCTAATGCAGCACTACAATTTGTTTTTTTGAACACTTCTAGGAAATGTTCCATTTTACCAGCACCGCCAGAAGCTATAACGGGTATCTTTACAGCTTCTGAGACTGCTTTCGTTAGTTCAATATCATACCCATCTTTCGTACCGTCCGTATCAATGCTAGTGAGAAGTATCTCTCCAGCCCCCAGTTTCTCAACCTTTATAGCCCATTCAATAGCATCTAAACCTGTATCCTCCCTACCACCCTTTATGAAAACTCTGTATTGTTCCCCTACTCTCTTCGCATCTATCGCTACAACAATACATTGAGAACCAAATCTATATGCACCTTCAGAAATAATAGTAGGATTCTTAACAGCAGTAGTGTTTATTGACACTTTATCAGCTCCGGCAAGGAGTAACTCCCTCATATCCTCTACCGTTCTAATACCTCCACCAACAGTAAAAGGTATTGATATGTTATCAGCTACCCTTCTAACTACATCCACTAGTGTTTTCCTCTCTTCGTATGACGCCGTTATGTCAAGAAAAACAATTTCATCAGCATAATTATCATTATAAAATATAGCATTCTCTACGGGGTCACCAGCATCAATTATATTCTCAAAATTTACACCTTTCACTACCCTTCCCTTATCTATGTCCAGACAAGGAATAATTCTCTTTGCTAACATTTATGTAATTGTGAAGGTTCTTTTGTTTTTACTTCAATAAATTGTCTTTTTTGTTTCTTTTTGCTTCTTGATTGTTTTTGTTTGGTTTTGTTTTTTATTCAAACAAACAAGTTAACATAATTTTTTTAATTATTTTTACAACCTTTACTTATACTTACACAGTGTTTCTGAAAGGTGCTTAATAGCACAGGTGCTTAATAGCATATTTTTAAATATTTAACTTCTTGATTTTGCTAGTAGAAATTCTTAAATTTTTTATAAAGTTAAATTAAGGGGGAGGGAGTTGTGAATTTTATTGAAAATTGTAGGCATCCGTCATTTGCTGGTAGCTTCTACCCTTCTGAAAAATTTAAGTTAGAAGAAATGGTTAGAAACTACATTCAAAGAGCCGAAGTACCGGAAGAAATTAGGAAACAAGACATATCAGCCATTTTAGTACCTCATGCAGGGTACAAATATTCAGGACCAGTGGCAGGATACTCTTACAAAGCAGTTGAAGGCAAAAACTACACAACTGTAATTCTTACGGGACCCAGTCACAATTTTTATTCTACCTCTTTCATCTTAGACAATAGGGATTTCTACAAAACTCCTCTAGGACTAGTAGAAATAGATAAAGAGGTTATAAACTTTCTTTCTAAGTTTGAGAGATTCGAAACGATACCGAACATACACGATGAAGAACACTCACTAGAGGTACAGATACCATTCATACAATTAGCTCTAGGCAATGTAAAATTAGCGCCCATCCTTTTTGGTGATGTTAGCAAAACTTCAATGATAACAATGGCGGAAGCCATTGATAAAATAATCAACACTTTCACAGATAGAAAATTTTTAATAATTAGCTCTAGTGACCTATCTCATTACCATACATACGAAGAAGCCTACGAACTTGACAAGAAATTAGCACAAATATTTGAATCAAAAGACTTTGAGAAGTATATAAGCTACCTAGCACACAGAGAAATAGAGGCTTGTGGTGCCGGACCACTTGGAACACTAATTTATTACGCTAGAGAGAAAAACAAAACTGCCAAAGTTCTAAAACTCCTTAACTCTGGAGACACAAGCGGACCTAAAGACTACGTAGTTGGATACATGTCAGGAGTAGTCTATTAAAAGACCTCTCTTAAAATCTTCTCTATACTGTCTTTAGAAGGCGAATAAGGTGAAGAAGCTATAGAGCGCCCCATGTATGTTATAGCGTCCTCGGCAATGTGCTTCAAGTCAGATTTCTCAACACCAAAATCAGACAACTTCTTGTTCAAACCTAAATAAGTGATTAGGTAATCTATTGCATCAATCAAAGTATGCATAACTACCATATCGCTGTTACCTCTAACCTTTATACCAAATGCATCAGCTACCTTTTTGTACTTCTCAACATTGAACATAAAACTATGTTCAACAACCTTTTTGAAAAGAATAGCCAATCCCTGACCATGAGAAATATGAGGGAACCTAGCAGTAATAGGATGCTCTATTGCGTGCATTAATCCAACACCAGTAATATCTATAGCCAATCCCCCAAGAGTAGAAGCAAATTGCAAGTTCTCCCTAGAAATCAAATCACTACCATTGTTATACGCAACAAATATGTTAGATAAGATAAGCCTTATAGCTTTCTCTGATAAAGACTCACTAATCGGATTAGAATTTTTACTAACGAGAGACTCAACAGCATGAGAAAGAGCATCTATAGCCGTAATAGCCGTAAGATACTTATTCATATCAGAAGTCATAGAAGGAATGAGCAAAGCATACTTAGGATAAATAGCCTGTGACCTCAAAGCCCTCTTTTGAACTTTTACTTTATTTGTTATTACACTGTATCTATTGACTTCACTACCAGTACCTGAGGTAGTAGGCACCATAACAGTAGGTAAAGCACTTTCAGGAATCACATTCCCTTCTACGCAATCCCATACATCAATTCCATCGTTTGCTAATTTCAAAGCTATAGCTTTGGTAGCATCCATTACACTGCCGCCACCTATCCCTACCAAAATCTCAGGTTTAAAACTTCTAAGAATATCGTAACAGAAATCTATATTCTCCAAAGTGGGATTAGGCTCAACCTCAGAAACTATAACAAACTCACCACCCAAAGAAGACAAAACATTATAAACCCTCTCATAATGTGAGCTAACCTTGAAATGAGTCTTACCCGTCACAACAGCAATTTTCTTATACCCTCTCAGCAAGTCAAGCAAAGCTATAACATCATCACTTTTAACAATCTGTGTTTTACTAAGAGAAATGAACAAATTAGGCATAAATAATATAATTAAAGATAAAGGAAATGAATTTCAATTTATAAGGTTCTTACCTTCTTACTTAATTATTCATCACCGCTAGAGCGAAAATATTTCAATAAAACGACAGGGCTAAACCTAAACTTGAAATAATATACCCCTATACAGTATAATACTTTCAGTCAACATGGATATAACAATTCCTATAGCTTTTTTAGCTGGTGTTTTATCTTTTCTATCTCCTTGTGTTTTGCCTCTTGTTTTACCTTATATTTCGTACATTTCCGGAGTATCAATCTCTGCTTTAAAGAGTGGTGAGATTAAAGGAAGCGAAAGGATAAGAGTTATCTTATCAACTTTATATTTTATTCTAGGTTTTAGCGTTGTATTTATCACTTTTGGAGTCGTAGCAGGGCAAATAGGTGGAGTACTGGTAAATATAAAAGAGTGGATAGGTAGAATTGGAGGAGTGATAATAATTATCCTAGGGCTACACATGGTAGGAATAATACGGATACCGTTTCTTGATTATGAGAAAAGGGCTGATATGTCAAATTTAAAAGGGGGATACTTAGTATCTTTATTGATTGGTATGGCTTTTGCCTTTGGCTGGACACCTTGCATCGGTCCAATACTTGGTGGAATAATAGGAATAACAATATATGAAGGTAATCCTATTCTAGGAGCAGTTTTACTAGGAACATACTCATTAGGGCTTGGCTTACCATTTTTTTTAACATCAATATTCATCAATGTATTCGTGAAACTAATATCAAAATTCAAAAATGCAGTTAGAATTACAGAAATAGTCGGCGGAATAATAATAATACTATTAGGAATACTACTTATATCTTCCTCGATTTCAATTATCTCATCACTCATCATCAAAGTTTTTCCATTCCTAGCAACCTTCGGGTAAATATGTCTTAAATATTACAGAACATTCAAACAAGAAAATGATACTAAACACAAATTTAATAAAAAATACTACAAACATCTAATGAATGAATCTAAACACTGTAATCAAAACAGTTACAACTGTAAAACCTATACCTATTAGCCATGTAAGAAGGTTAAATTTCTTATTCATATCCTCAAACCTCTTATTCATGTCATCAAACCTTTTATCAGAGTAATGTATAAGTTCTTCAAATCTCCTGTTCATATCATCAAACCTCTTGTTCATATCCTCAAACCTTTTGTCAGAGTAATGTAATAACTCCTCAAACCTCTTATCTGTGTATTCCTTTTGCTCTTGGAACCTCTTTTCTGCATACTGCATTAACTCCTCAAACCTTCTGTTAATCTCTTCAAACCTCTTGTCTGAATATTGCATCAACTCTTCAAACCTCTTATCTGTGTACTCCCTTTGCTCCTCAAACCTCCTGTTAATCTCTTCAAACCTCTTGTCTGAATATTGCATCAACTCTTCAAACCTTTTATCCGTATACTCCCTCTGCTCCTCAAACCTCCTATTCGTATTCTCTATTAATAACCTTATCTCTTCCCTAATTTCCGATATATCTTCTTTGACCTCTTCTTTAACATTTGCCATCTCTCCCTTAAGTTCCATTAGCCTATCTGAAATCATTAACATATCCTTACTAATCAACTTGAATCCCTCTCTCACCTCATAACCTAATTCTTTTATATCGTTCTTCTCCGAAAACGACTCAACAATTACCTTAACATACCTCTTCAATGCTTCCCTATCCTTAACCTCAAATGCCCTTGACAATTCTTCTTCCAATATATCTTCAAGCAATACTTTTGACATATTCTCAATATAATTAATCCACCTAACCCCTGTCAAGAATCGTGCTTAAAGCACATTTTTACTCATATATCCTTAAGACTTAAAAAAGGCTTAACCTCTCTACAACTCTCCAAACGCTTAATAAGAAGGATAGGCTGAAGCCTCTCTTAACTCTATACAAAAAGCACCTGAGGCACAAAAGCTAATAGCACTTAAGGATGTGCTATAAGCAACTTTAAGAATTTGAATAATTGAGAAAGTGCTATTCAGCACCTTGCAATTATCTTCCTGTTGTGACACGAACTATCACATTACCATGTGTTTTTTAAAAATGTGCTTCAAGCAATTAGGTAAGCACAATTAAACCATTGGAAATATCAAAGAAGAAAGGTTTAAAGCAAGCAATATTCTAGTCAATACATTAGTCACAACTCCAGCAAAGATATCGTCTATAACTATTCCAACGCCACCTTCTAAACTCTGTAGGTGGACTATAGGAAAAGGTTTAAATATATCCAATATTCTGAATATCAAGAAAGTGACAGAAGCTATGAATATACCTTCAGGGGAAATTGAGAAGGTAAAGCCTACAGTAGAAACCAAATACCCAACAATTTCGTCTATAACTATCACTTTCGGGTCACTCTCGTCTTTGTATATATTCTTCTGCGCATAATCAGAAATCAAAATAGCTAAAGGGATAAGAAGGATAATCAAAATGTAGTAAATCAGTTGGTACTTACTTAAAAAAACAAAAATCACAACCCCCAGAAGAGTACCAAAGGTACCACTGGCAAAAGGAACTTTCCCTAAAAAACCCCCAGTAGCAAGAAAGCTAATTAGAAAATTCCAAACCTTTTTCATAATGAAATTTTGAGATATAACATCTTTTCCTTTCAAGAGAAAAAAAGATTAAGAATTCAACCTCCTTTCTGTTGGAGAGAGGAAAAAGACCTATTCCTTCAACAGCAGAATTCCTCTAAACATTCATATATAGTTGATAAAAAGAATCTATTTTGTTTATCTTTTGAATGTAGGGAGGAGGTCAATATGGATGGTGAATTAAAAGTAAAAGATTTCATGGTTACTCCCGTTTACTCAGTTAGCCCTAAAGACCCTTTATCAAAAGTAGTTGACAAGATGATAAAACAAAAAATAAGCGGTATAATAGTACTAGACAAAGACAAACCAATAGGAATGATATTCGCAACTGACCTAATAAAATACATATTCGCACCTGAGAAAGCAAAAAACATATTAGCCGAAGACGTAATAGAGAAGCAGCAGGAAGACATAGTACTACAAGAGGACATGAGCCTAAAAGAAGCACTGAACATAATGCTAGCAAAAAACAAAAGGAAACTACCAGTTGTGAACTCAGAAGGTAAAATAGTAGGCGTCTTCAGTATGGTAGACACTATAAAATACTTTGTTAGGCTTCTATGAGCCGATGGTGGGACTCGAACCCACGACCCACTGATTACAAGTCAGTTGCTCTAGCCAGCTGAGCTACATCGGCTCAAAAGTTGAATGTGCCGAGAGCGGGACTTGAACCCGCACGCCCTTGCGGGCACTACCCCCTCAAGGTAGCGTGTCTGCCAATTCCACCACCTCGGCACTAAATTTCTTCTTTCTCTTCACCAGTAACAACCTGAACTTTACCAGTCAAAACCTCATACAAAGCCCTAACAGCTGCCTTCTCCTCCGAAGAAGCTAATAAATTATTATTTACTAAATGCTTAGCCCTCAAAGAAGCAATATACGCTAACTCATAATGATTACCGTCAAAGTCAACCAACCTTCTTATGAAGTCCTGATAGTCAAATTTCATATAATAATTTTTACAAAAAAACTGAAAAAATTTCAACTTCAGTTAACAGGCTAATGCCTGTTTCTTATTTAAAATAATAAAGTGCTTAAAGCACAAAGTGCTATATAGCACAAGTGCTATGAAGCACAACGTGCTATGAAGCACTAGGTGCTATGAAGCACCCCCCAATTAAGTAAGGGATGCTAAGCATCCCTTAACCCTGTAAGAAGTTTTTTATAAGAAGCACTTTAAGTAATTCCCTGCCTACCCAATTTTATGGAGAGGGAGTTACACCCCTCTCCACTCCCTAGAACAATTTGAATAAAAAGTGTAAAAGCATTTAATCGAGAAGGTGCTTTTAAGCACAAGTGCTATATAGCACAACGTGCTATGAAGCACGTAGAGAGGCGTAGCCTCTCTGTAAAAAATTAATACTTCTAATTCCTATAAGCCAAGTTATCATTTGAATCAAGAACGAAAATATCATAAAACCATCTATTTTCAATTACACTTTTGGTGTAATTGTAAGTTTCAAGATACCTTATACCTTCAACGAAAATCAATGGGTCAGAAGTGTTTAACGCTCTATACCACCTCAAAACAGCGGTAGTACCAGCATTGTACGAAGAAACCACTAAAACCTCCTTGAGCCCTTCAGGATAATTCCTGAAAAAGTCGATAAGCTCCCTAATATGAGCAACCCCTAACTCTACATTCCTATCAACAACATATATATCAAGAAGCGATAAATCTCTGTTAAAACCTAAAAATCTTCTACCAACTGAAGAACCTGTCGGCTGTATTAGTTGCATAAGCCCTACAGCATTCGCTACAGACAAAACGAAAGGCGAATACCTGCTTTCACTCCTCATAACACCATAAGCAAGAGACAAACTAACATTATATTTACTACAACTAATGCTAACTATATCATAATAAGGCAAAGGATAAAGATAATCCTTAAAATACAATAAGAAAACCCCCCTTCTAAAGTAGAAACTACTAGCAAACCCATAAGACTCAGTAGCCTTACACATCATACTCACAGCCTTGTATCTTCTGTATATATCAACATACCTAATATCAGGTCTAGAGTTTAACTTTCCTAATTCCAAATGTACATCAGAAACCAGACCATAACTATAAAGCCTATCCAAATAAGATGGAAACTTAGTTGTATTAGTGTTTGTATTAGTAATTGTATAGACATCAAACTTAAAAGACACCTTACTGAGAGCCCACTTTACATCATCATCCAAAGTATTAGTTATATCCAAAACTTTAAAAGCCAAAGAAACACCAACAAAAGAGTTAAGTATCTCTAAATTAAAGTTTGTACTCCGTTTAATCTCTGAATAAACACCTATAAGCTCATTTGTCACCAAGTTAAACAAAGCCACATTTTCCTTAACCCTCCCCAGAATGGTATAATACTCATAAGTCATTGGATAAAACTTTATCAACCTAAGCACTAAATTTTTCTTCTCTTCATCCGAGCTAGTAAATACATATTTAAGTGCTAGAAACTCTCTTTCCCAATCAGTACCCCTTGCTACTCCCAAAGCCCAATCAGAAAATTTCTTAACTATCTCTAAATTACCCTCATTCAAATGATAAGAAATAAAGCTCCTCACATACTTGTAGTCAGAGTTACTAAAATCAGTTTTTTTCAAAAAACTTTTGATTACAACAAGATGTACCTCAGGTAAAAGTAAGTTGTATTTTGACAATATATTAGCTAGAACCTTCTTACTACTTGATGGTGCCTTCTTCAAAACAAAGTCATTATATTTACTCCTATCCAAAACCTCAGAAAGACAATTCAATTCAAGTATCTCAACATCATCTCGTGAAATATTAACTGTAGAAGCAAATTCATCATTGGTATAATACTTTTTTATCCCATTCACAATACTCAATGAATCATTCATCTTTCTATCCAAGTATAGTAGCATTGCCCTATAATAAAGCCTCTCTACTTCTCTTTTTGACAAAACTAAAAGATTTGTATATCCTTCCCTAGTCAAGCCAAGCCTTATAAGCTCCTTAGATATTTCAATATTAGTTTTTAAAACAACTAAAGAACTTCTAATATTATTAAGCACCTCACCCTTTAGCACTTTAGGTTGTAAAAACTTCATTAAGCTTAAAACCAAACTTTGGTTTGTATAATATCTTAAAATTAACCTAGACACCTGAACAGCTTCTTCGTCTCTCATAGTTAACCTACTAGGTAAATTCAGAGAAACTAAACTTTGTATATCTTCTAAGAAGATACTATTTCTAAACCTATAATACGATATCAAATCGTCGTAATAACTTAGATGAGGCTTTTCAGAGTACTCTTTCAGTAAATCTTGAGACTTCCCAAAATCTCCTAGCTCAGAAAAAGAGAAAGCACAAAGTAACTTTATAGTGTTATCCAAAATATCAAAACCTACTTTCGCATTAGTAAAACTTAAAACCTCCTGATAATTTGACACTTTAAAAAGTGAAACGGAAACAAGATAAGGAAATAAAGGATAATCCTTTGGTATTTTACCTTCCTTGTACATATTAACAATATACTCATAGTCCATACTATTGTATCTTTCAAGAATAGTTTCTAACTTCACCTCAGGTGAAGACACAGAAGGTATCATTGAGCTATTAAAAAGAAAAACCAAAAGCAAAGCAACAAAAACAAAATATTTATTCATACTTTTTTCCCAAATTTTCGTCTTTCTTAACTAAACTTTTACCAGATATAATTTCATTAAAGAATTTTATTGAAGAAATAGGGTCAACGGCAACATAGCCGTTACTACCATAAATATAAACTCCAAAATGTAAGTGCCTACCTGTAACTATTCCCGTTTCCCCAATCTTACCGATTACTAGCCCTCTCTTCACATAATCGCCCTCTTTTACATAAACTTCATCTAAATGAAAATACGAAGTTATTATACCTAAACCATGATAGATGTACACGCTTTTACCATTTGCAACAAAATTACTAGAAACCAAAACTATTCCATCATTGGCAGCATACACATTATCATCAGGAGTAAAAGAAAAATCAACTCCTTTATGATAATTAATCTTCCCATTTGAATACTTTCTAAGTAAACCAAATGGAGAGGTAATATTATTAGTAGATGGTAAAATGAAAGGCTTAAGTTCAGAGGGATAAAAGTAAACTGGTGTAGAACTAGTAATTGTATGCAGAAGATATTTTCTGTCTTCCTCTATTCTCTTTGAATCCTTGAGTATATTCTTTGATGTTTCCGTTAAATTTAGCTTGAAAACCTTCCTTTTCTTGCCTACATACTCTAAAACAACATTCGTAGAAAAAACTTCTTCGTTATCCCTATAGACATAAATATTAAGATTACTTTTACCATACAAAACAGGAGTTGGAATTATTGACACACTCTGTCCAAAAACATGATAAAACTTAAATATTAAGTTTGTATCAAATGAAACTTTTACAAAATAATTAGAGGGAATATTCTGAGGCACTACAATAGCCAAAGGGCTACCTGGCTCATTGACTATATACGTAGTTAACAAAAAATTTTCTCCATAGGAAACGCTACACGAAATTATAACCAAAAAAATCCAAAACAACTTTTTCATTTAAGTCAATACTAAAAAAATTAGAAACTACATTTCAATAATTCTCCGATTGTGTTTAAATTAAACTAAGAAATCCTTCTCTTCAGAGAAAACTTTAGTCAAAATTATTTTTGCTTCCTTAATGTCAACCTTCTGTATATACCTTTCGGAGAAAGGTATGAGATACTGTCCAAACTCTATGTACACTCCACCCCCACCCTCAAGAACATTTGTAACTTCACCCAAAAAGTTCATTTCATAATCAAAAACACTACATTTTGCTAAATCGTGAACATAAAATTCATTTTCTTTAGTCGGAGGTAAATCCTCATACCTTGCGTAAATTTCCTTACCCTTAAGTAATTGAATAACCTCAGGCTTAACATTCTGCACAGAGTATATTAGGTACTTACCGGCTTGTTGCTCGAATTTCAAATCTATTTTCTTAAAACCTGTCAAGGTTTTAAGAAAGTACTCCTTGATGCTTATAAACTCTTCGTAAGTATTTGTGTATGGCTGTACCTTGACTCTATTGTCTAAGTGGAACCTACCCAGTATTTTACCGATGTCTACAAACTCTTCACTTTTTCCTGTCATACTTAATTTTAAGGATAAGTATACTCAAAGCGAGAATGATAGTCACGGAGTTCGCTATAATTATAGCAAGAGTGAGTGTCAAAATTCCATAAACTAACCACAAGAATATACCCAAAGTGAAGATTAAAAACATCAACAAAGAAACGTCCTTCGCTGATTTATTTTTTACAATCTTAACAAGCTGTGGTAAAAAAGATATAGTTGTCAAAGTACCCGCAATAAGTCCCAAAAGCTCAACAAAAAATTTCTCTACATTCATACATTAAACCTTATAAACATTATATCTCCATCTTGGACAATGTAATCCTTACCTTCAAGCCTTATTTTCCCTTCTTCCCTAGCCTTTGCCCAAGAACCAATCTTTATAAACTCATCGTAGTGTATTACCTCAGCTCTTATAAATCCTTTCTCCATATCTGAATGTATCTTACCTGCTGCCTTCTGTGCTGTTGTGCCTCTCTTTATAGTCCAAGCTCTACTTTCCTTCTCACCAGTTGTAAAGAAAGTTATGAGGTCCAAAAGCTTGTACCCTTCAATTGCTAATCTCTGAAGCCCGCTTAGCTTCATTCCCATGCTATCTAAAAACTCTCTAGCCTCCTCAGGTGAAAGCTCAGCAATTTCACTTTCTATCTTAGCAGAAAGAGGCAAAACATCACACTTAAGTTTTTCCTCAGCATACTTAACAAGTTTCTTAAAGTTCTCATCTTCCATTTCTCTACCAATGAACTTTTCATCAATATTAGCAACTATTATCATCGGTTTTATTGTCAAAAGTTGGTATTTGTTGGCTACACTCACTTCTTCATCAGATTCACACACAGTCCTAGCCAAATTCCCCTCACCTAAACCCTTAAAAATCTTCTCCAAAATTTCAAGTTCAGACTGTGCTTCTTTGTTTCCACCTCTAGCCACTTTAGAAAGCCTATCAATTGCTTTCTCAACAAACTCCATATCTTTGAGTATTAGCTCTGTGTTTATTATTTCTATATCCCTTATTGGATCAATGTCGCCTATGTGTACAACATCGGGAGCATGGAACAACCTAACAACCTGAGCAATAGCATCAACATCCCTTATATTAGCTAAAAATTGATTTCCTAGCCCTTCACCTTTGCTAGCACCTTTAACAAGTCCAGCAATATCAACAAACTTCATCGTAGCAAAAACAGTTTTAGCAGAATTAGAAATCTTAGAAAGGTTAACTAACCTTTCATCATAAACTTCAACTATACCGACATTCGGCTCTATAGTACAAAAAGGATAATTTGAGCTAGGCACACCTGCTTTAGTAAGAGCATTAAAAAGAGTAGACTTACCTACATTAGGTAGCCCAACTATACCACAAGAAAAACCCATCACCCCCTCCTTATTACTGCTGATAATAGTAACTTTTGATAAGCTCTATTCTGCTCTGAACTAACTTTGAAGTTGAAAAAGGCGTATACTTTCTAGGGTTAGGTAGAATAGCAATTAAAGACATCGCTTCTTCTTCTGTAAGCTCTCTGACACCTTTACCAAAGAAATATCTACTGGCAGCTTGTACACCAAATATTCCTTTGCCCCACTCAGCATAATTTAGGTAAAGCTCTAGTATTCTATCCTTACCCAAAATAAACTCCATCTCAAATGTCAATATAAGCTCTAGATATTTCCTAATAAAACTCTTCTCAGGTGTAAGAAACAAAGTTCTAGCAGTTTGCTGAGAAATCGTACTACCACCATAATAATATTTCCCTTTTTCCATGTTCTTTTGAAGTGCCAGTTTCAATCCTTCAGTATCAATACCTGAATGTTTGTAGAAATTACAATCCTCGGCAATCAAAAGCATTCTCACGAAACTCTTAGGTACCTTCGATAATTTCACGAAAGAATGCTTTACTCCAGAAACATCATACTGTCTTTTTCGCAACTCCATCAATGGAGTTGTTACAGGATTATGATTTTTTAGGTAAAAAACATAACTAGCTGAAATAATAAAAAAAATTAAATGGAAAAGAAAGACAAAAACAAAAAGCAAAGAAACCAAATTTCTTATGAGTTTCATTGATTAATTTTAATCATTAGCAGCACCTCAATTCAAGAAAGAGACTTCATCTCTTCTTATTTTTATCAATATTCCCCCCACCCTAACTGTTCGAAGAAACGTTTCACCTCTCTACAACTCTCCAATTTTTAACAAGAAAATGTTTTAAGCATCTCAACTGCCCTATCTTATTGAAAGTGATTTTACCCTTCTCCCCACCAGAACAACTAAATAAAGAAGTGCTAATAAGCACAAAGTGCTAATAAGCACACGGTGCTATTAAGCACAAGGTGCTAGTAAGCACACGGTGCTATTAAGCACATAGTGCTATTAAGCACACAAGTTGAGATAAATCATATATGTTATTTATAATGTATTTGTCATTGAGGGGTGGATATGTTGCCTAAAGAGGTTAAAAAAGCTATAATTGAGACCTATAAGATACATGAAGGCGATACTGGCTCTCCAGAAGTTCAAATTGCTCTGATGACAGCAAGAATTGAAGCATTA
>Ga0272449_1000889_pt1 | contig 33120 bp, 46 predicted proteins | sample YNPCB0241_FD_198679 | JGI IMG/M metagenome (GOLD analysis project Ga0272449, IMG submission 198679) | Hot spring sediment microbial communities from Yellowstone National Park, WY, United States - YNP-CB-024-1 | ecosystem: Environmental > Aquatic > Thermal springs > Hot (42-90C) > Sediment... | reverse complement strand
CGTAGGGTGTGGTTTCGGTTGCGCGCGCATAAGATACAATTAATTGCCTGTTTTATGTAAGGGATTGTGTCGTTTAGAAGTTGCCAACATCAAACTATTTTAGTTTAAATCTTTCATGGAATATGCTGTTGCGATAACAAGCCTTGATGCATTTTCCACACACTTCAGCCCTTAAGCCAAGTTTGAGAATATATCTTCGGCAGTTTTCCCTATAGTCCTCAAGTTTATCCTTATTTTTAAGGAAGGAGCAAGACTCTAAACATGCTTCACATTCTCCGCATGACGCTTTAACCTCTCTTCCATGGATGAGTGGCAAATCAGTTATTACCGAAGCAAACCTTATGGCGCAGCTGAATTTTTGGTTGACAATAAGCTCGTTTTTTCCTCGCCATCCTAAGCCAGCGTTTTCGGCTATAACCCTATGGGAAACCGTCATCCCATAATACTCCTCAACATTTTTGACCTTTATTCCCTCAACTGTTGCTTGTATCGGTATGCCGCCAAAAGAATCTGCAATTTCTTCAGCGATGGCGTTTAAAAATCCGTTTATTTTATTATATTCATCCGCATATATGTTCCATTTATGCCTATCAATTGTTCCATCACTTAACCTGGCATCGATACAATCAACTGCATATTCCGGAAACGCGATTCCAATACATATGAAAGACCCATTCATAATAAGATCGCGAAATTGTTCACCACAAATATCTTCCAATTTAACCTTTTGCACGGACATAAGCGCACCATAAACTTTTTTAAATTCAGCCACCCCAAAAACTCCATAATATCCTATCTCCGCAAGTTTCCGATCAAAAAAGTTCTTAATCTTTTGAAAATTCTGCCCTCTTTCCATAAACCGCACCTGCAAAGCACCATGTTTTCTTTTCGCTTACTCTCATAAAGCCTTTAAAAATATGTTAGTCGCTGTAAATATGAGTTGAGTTTTCTGTTGCGGTTTTAGCAAAGCTTTTGCACCTTGGCTTTTGTCCTACTAAAGCCTCTCTACCATGAAATAGCTCCAAAGCCTAAAGCCTAACTTTTCAAAAAACCTTTTTTGCATTCTCATTCCAATAGTTGACGAGGAGGCCTACTTTTTCGACTCCTATAGCCTTCAAATACGCGATGGTGCTTTCTAATAAGGTTGTTCCTACGCCCATGTTTCGGTATTCTTTGATGACATACAAGTCCCAAATGTATGCATTCTTCCATGTGATATCCATAACTACGCCCTCATAATTGTGCAATCTATTTACTGAAATGCAATAGCCGACAATTTTATTGTTAACCAATGCTATTTTAACGAGGTTTGGGTCATGGCGGCTTACTCCAAGAACAGTATTCACCCACTCATCCAAATACTCCTTCGGAGGCTCCCAGCCTGATTCCTTCTCGCACAGCATACGCATTTCTCTTAAATCTGTAATCTGATTTTGACTGAAATTGCACACTTTTACCTCGATCATTTTACAAGCACCCAACTCACTTAGCGCCCAGCGATTCTATTCCTTAGTTTGTGATGCACCGCACCTACAACAAGGCTTCCCCAACAGTCAACCCTCAAATACAATCAAATTATTCAAAATACATTTAAAATTGCATATACCGAAGGCGCATACAAGCCTATTCCCATTTGCACGAAATATGAAGCTGGCTCATTCAATTGGCGTCTCTAATAGCATCATGAGGGAAATTGAAAATGCGGGTATTGACGTTTATGGATACATGCCTAGATTGAGAAGCCTTAATACTTTGTTGGTTTGATTAAGGCTTTCCTTTTCTTTAATACCGCATAAAGCCCTTATTGCATCTATTATTTCTGGTGTTTGAATGCAGTGAGGTCAAAAACTTGAACAAGCCTTAAGTCTGCGATTGGGCGCTTCTATGTGTTCATACTACGCGCGCGGCGCTTCATGGGCTCAGAGCCAAGCCGTATAATCAACATATTACACTTTTACACAAATGCGTCGTCAAGCAGTTTAAGGGATCTAATGAGGGCTACTGCGAAGGGTAATGGATTCGGACAGGAAGAACTATTATAGCTTGAGCGGAGTCAAACCTAAAACTTCATTATAGCTTTATTTTTCTATCCAAAGTTTTCTTTGCTGGTCGTTCCAGATCATGGTTTCAACTGTTGTTTGGTCCATGACGCCCGCCCATTCATGGGATATTTTCTGCCATTCTGGTTCATTTCGAATTTCTTTAAAGAAGGCTTCCATATCGGATAGATCTTTAAACTCGGTTATTAAGACTCGTCTTCCAGGAGGCTTGCCGCCTATACTCTGTTTAAAGTAGCGGAGCGACATCACATACTTCGAGGCTTCAGGATGCCTTGCCCCGTATTGAAGAATCTCCTTAACTATTCGCTCATTCTCCTCATCTTTACCCTTAACAGGAACCCATGAGTCGATAAGAAAAACCGCCAAGCTCCCACCATCAAAAAATATTCTATTAACAGTTAAATGTGTTTTCTTCAAAACTGGAAGGGTTTAAATTTCTATACAATGAAGTTTTGCTCGGGTATGTTGATGAGGAAGGAGGTTGAAAATTTTTTGATCAAGTTTGGAGCGTTTAAGGTTGGGATTGCAGATCCAAAGCGGGGCTTTAAAATGGCTTTAAGGGGATGCCATCCGAGGGACATTATGAGAAACTGTAATTCCGTGATAGTGTTCGCCTTACACGTTGGTTTAGATTACTACACCACATTGGAGTATGATCAGAAAGGGGATGTTGAGTCTCGGGTGTTTAATATTTATCGTGACTGGGTTTGTTTACAGCTTGCAAACTTTCTTATGGATAAAGACTATGAAGCCATTGTGCCCTTCGGCTTTAAAAATTCAAAAGATAAAGTTGCAAGATTATCCTTCAAGTTAGCCGCTTACGAAGCTGGATTAGGCGTTTATGGAAGGCAAAGCCTCATAATCACTCCTGAATATGGACCCAGAGTCAACTTCGGCGTGGTTCTAACCGACGCTTCCATAAAGCCTGACAAGCCATTAAAGGATTTCAACCCATGCAAAGAATGCTATACCTGCGCAAAGCTCTGTCCAGTAAAAGCCATAAACGCGCGGATGCCTCCACCCACAGGCTTCAATCGGAAAAGATGCCTCAACTTCATAGATAATATAAGACAAAAAACAGAGGGAAGGGTGAAACTGTGCGGCTACTGCTACAATCATTGTCCAGCGGGAATAATAAAGGAGCGAACGTTTACTCTTGGACGTTGGAAAACGCTTCTCGACCTAAACGAAAAGGAAAGAAAGGACATGCTCCGAGGCTTTCATTAAAATAGCTTTTTGCGCGCGTTCCATCGGTCTCTCAACAAAATTATGGAGCAAATAAAGCTTATGATGGATTTATGCTTGTTTTGTAAAAACTTAAGTCTCTCTGTGAAGTATTTTTTGGTGATGTGTCGTATGAGAGGTAAGATTGAAGTTTACATCAAGAGAGAGGAGGTTGTTGTAGGTCAAACCGTTATTGGTCGTCCAATAATGGGTCACTGGTGCACAGCCAAGGATACGCTAAAAATGGAGAAAGTTATGCCTGAAGTTGATAGAATTGCCTTAGAAATTGTTAAAGAAGTTGCCAAGGAAAGAGACGTAAGGGTGGATGTTATTGACGCATCGAGCTTTAGAGGCCTGCTGAAAGCAAAATCTGCGGGTGTGAATAAAACTCCTGCAATTGTAATAGGCAAAAATAAGATAGAAGGAGTCCCGGAGAAGGAACAAATCTTAAAGCTTCTGTATAATACCACTTAAAGTTAAAAATCCCCATCCTTCAAGGATGTGCACGCGCAGTTATTCGCATTTAACCACTCTTCTGTCAGTGTCTCCTAACGGAACTTGAAAGACTTATTGTAAATTTTCTCGTTAGCCTGCGACAAAATTTTTCCTATGATGACTTTTGCTGGTCATATTAGAGGACGTTCAATAAATTAAAATAGATCTTGTAGCAAGCTGTTTTCGGGAAATGGCTTTGACTTCCGTTGAGTCCATATCATTTTCTTCTGCTCAGTTTTTGTTTTAAAAAGCAGAGGCTTGCTTCATCGATGCAGGGCAGGTCAAAAGAAGACGTTATAGAAGTTGTCAAAAGTTTATGTGGAATCCAATATGATAAATTGCCTGTGATTGCATAAGCCCATTATATTAACTTGTGGAATTGTGTTAGACAAGAAGATAGAGTTTTAAATTTAGGTAAACCTTAGGCTAAAGAGGTGTAATGAATGATGAAGGCTTTAGTGGTTGGAGGAGCGGGATTTATTGGTTCGAAACTTGTTGAAGCATTATTAGATAATAAATGGTCTGTAAGGGTTCTTGATATCCGGTATGGAAGCCTTGAGAAGTATAAGAAGTCGTTGGATTTCTTTGGAGTTGGAAGCGATGATCTTCAGGGTGGCATGGCCAATATGAACATTGTTAAACAAGCTGTTAGGGGTGTTGATGTGGTTTATCATTAGCAATAAATTGGGATGGTGCCACATGGAGGCATAGAATTCCTATTCCAGACTTATTTGATGTTAACATAAGGGGAACTTTCAACTTGTTAGAGGCGGCAAGATTAGAAAAGGTGAAACACTTCCTATTTGCAAGTAGCGGTGCAGTTTATGGAAATTCTCGGTCTGGGCTTATAGATGAGGAGAGTGCCTGTAAACCAGAGCTTTTTCAAGGGGATCCTGGACCGGAATATGGGATATTAAAGTTCGTAACTGAACGCCTTTGTCTTTTATATTACCACAAATATAGTTTGCCTATTACCGTGTTCAGAATAGGGTATGTTTTTGAACCACCTAACACGGGTGAGATACACGTCAAAGATGTTGTTCAAGCGTTTTTGTTGGCAACATTAAAGAGGAAGGCGTATGGTCAAGTTTTCAACGTGTCATGCGACCCCTCAATTTCAACGGAAAAAAATAAGAGAAACTCTTGGCTGGAAGCCTAAGTTTACAAAATTAAGGGAAAACAACCACGAGTAATAAAAACATAATAACATTGGGGAATGATGATGGACTATTAGTTTGTGATCTCAAATGCACACGTGCGCTTGTCACCTTGCTGAAAGTTCTGGCCTTTGAAGCTTGACCCAATAAGGCACGAAAAATTGTTGAAAGCGGCATTTTCCAAGCTTTGCCAATATTAGCTGCATGCGCTAAGCCTTCGCCGCAAAAATAGCTTCAAAAAGCTATCAAAACATTCTCGTTGAACATTACTAAAGAACAATTGTTAGTAAATGTTATGCGTGGAAGAAATAGGTTTAGTTAAACTTGGTTTGTTTTTAAAGTTCAGCTTTATTTCCTTCCTCAGCTGTTCAAAGAATACATGGGCTATCTTATTTCTTTTCTCTGCTATTTCCTTGGCTATAGCAGTGTAAAGATGCGGCTTCTTTATCCATTGAATGTGTTTTATAACGTATGATTTTCCGCCTTCCGAATAATAATTTTCTAAAACCTCCTCTATTGTCTGATTTGTAAGACAGGCTTTTATGAATATTGTGGCTATGCCTGTTGCGCCAAGCTTGTCGATAAAGTCTGCGTCATGCAAAATTTTCGCCTCAATAGTTTTTGCCTCTTCATAGTGAGTGTGCGCCTTTATGGCATGGCATACCGCCCTTATTTTCGGTTCCGCAAGCCCAAGTTTTCTCAAAAAGGCTTCAGCCATTTCTGCGCCCCTCTGGCCATGGTCAACTTTGGGATCATCACCTTCAAAACGTTTTGCAACATCATGCAGTAAAGCTGCAATTCTTAAAACCTCAAGGTCAACCCCACAATTTTGATTCTCAGCAATTTTCTCACAAAGGCGAAGAACCCTTTGCACATGCGGCCACCCATATAAACCAGGCCTACCCATCTGCTCCCTAGAATATTCCTCAACAAGTTTCAACAACGTTTCACTCATTATTATTCCTTCCAGCCTTCGTCTTTGACAATAGAGTTGACAAGATTTAAAATTTTATATTTACATGATTTTATTGTTTTATTCGATTAGCGTCTCCTAATGAAATTAGAGGACGGAAGTTTTTGACCAAGTTTTAGAACTTTAAGTTTTAAACTTTGATTTTCATGCCATCATAGGCGCGCGCACGTTGTGCGCGCGCAAAGGTTTTCCATCTTCAAGTAGATTCGTTTCGATTAAGTCTAACTTTTCATAAAAATTGAGGAATGATCCATACTTCTCCCTTAAATCCTCCATAACTCTCTCCAATGCGCATATATGCACCTTCTTTGCTGGCTTGTCGCCTCTCACGAATCTTCCAAGCCAAAAATTATACATCTTTTCGACAATCCTTAAACCTAACGTATGATCTGGATGCCAATGTGAATAGAAAATGTAGTCTATATCGCTGATTCCTTCACGATTTAGCTGAAAGGCTATTTCCTCTGGAGTATCAAATAAGACATTAATATTCGAAATATAAAGAGAAGCGGATGAACGCGCATATGGTATACCCTTCAGCCGAGCCTCAGAGCAAACTTTACATTGGCAACCAGGTCTGGGAATGGTTGTTGCGCCGCCGGACCCCAATATTACTAATTCCATTTGGCACATTCCTTCATGATTGTTATTTAAATTCGTGGAGATTATAGTATCTTATAGTTAGGAGTGAGTATATGTAAAGGGTTTATGTCTATGGAAGCTTCAGTTTCTTGAATCAAATTGAAGAGAAAATATCCTTGGAAAGGAAGGGTGTCTTATCCTTAAACAATTTAATTAGCTTCCTAAAGCATGATGACACTTTTTTAAAATACGAGAATAAGGTAAATTATTTAGGAGCAGCCTCAAATTTCTGCCATCTTTCTATTTCCACGTCCAATTTCTTTTCAACAGCTTTCCACAAATCAACCCCACAAACTTTTGCACAAACATAGGTGGTTATCACAATGTCTGCCAACTCCTCACTCAACTTCTTCCTAATTTCATCAGTATCATAGCTTTCCCTTCTAAAGTCAGCTAATTTAAAAACTAGGTTTATTGCTTCTCCGGTTTCTTCAGCTATCTTTGCCGCCTGAAAAACAGGATGCTTCTCAGAAGCCTTCTCGTCGAAAAGCCTAAACAAAGCTTCAAACTTTTTCTCCAACTTCCCAAAGCCTCCAAACTATTAAACTTATTAGATATGGTCGACCTTCCTATACCCTTTTAAGGGCATTAACCACCGCTTTTAATAGCTTCTTTAAGGAGTCGTATACTTTTTCATCTCTAAAAGCGCATAACCAGCCATCCTCCGTGAGGATGTCCGATATCACTTGTGCTGATGCTATATTAATTTGGCGGTATTTTGCTACCGCGAATAGAGCGGATGTTTCGCCGTCTACTGCGAGAGCTCCTTGCTTGCGAAACTTGAGAAACTTACTCCTAGTTTCCCGATAGAAGCCATCCGTGGTCCAGACTGGCCCCACCATAAATTTAATTCCTTGAAATTTAAGCTCTTGGATTAATAGCTCCCTAAGGTTGGCCGAGGACTCCAGCTTAACATCGGGATGAAAATAATGGTATGATGTTCCCTCATCGCGGAAAGCATGTGTAACCACAACAATATCTCCTACTTCAAGAGAAGACTGCAGGCCTCCAGCAAATCCAACTTCAATCGCTTCCCTCGCACCACATGCTATCAATTCCTCAAGCATTGCCGCAGCTCCAGGCGCTCCAATCCATGGCCTAAACACACCTATCCTTTTACCCTCCAACTCCGCTATGAAAATAGGCCTATCCCTGTAAAGCCACTCCCTACTCTCACCGTTTAAAACCTCCTTTAGATAATCGAAGCCAAACCTCTGGTAAACAAGTATCATCTTGCCTGGCACGCTAAAAAAGGACTCATCTACGCCTCTACATTTAGCCTCATACCTTATCCAATCCTTAGCTGTGAAAAGGGTCTCATCCTCAGCCATAATCATTCAACTCAGCCAATTGAATATGAGAAAGCTCAATATTTAGGCTCTCGCTCAAAGCTACTGATAATGTCGCTACATGATGTTCAACTAAGAGGTGGGTTGCGAAATCGTTTAGATTTAAATTCCTTGAGAACTACCTTGTTCGCATATACTAAATTTACTTGAGGGCTGGGCTTTGGAATATAGGGAGGTAAGGGTTGTATCCTTTGATTGAGGCGAACTTTATACTATGAAGTTGAGCAAGATCATATTGTTTTTCAAAAAATTCTAAACAGTTTAGGTTACATGGTTGGGGCGGCAATTGAATCTTGGAATCATGGACAATATCCCAACAATTTCCTTAAATTCGAATTAGAAGTAAAGGTATGAACGCCCTATGTGATCCAATTGAGAGTGAACCACCTTCTGTTACATAGGTTTTATTGCAAATTTTCATTTTCTTATTTTGAGTAGGCTTAAAGTTACTTCACACTTCGCACCATAGTTAGGAATTTGAGGGTTTCATAAATTATTTATGCTCTTAATTCAACTCAATATCATGGACATTGAAGAAATAAGCAAAAAGATATATGAAGTTCAGAAAAAAGAGTCTCTGGATTAGGTTCTAACTTAACCCCCGGAACTCGTGTTTATGCATTTGATAGAAGAGATGGGAGAAATATCTCGCCAACTTGTAAACAAGAACCTCGTGATGAGAAAATATGATGAAGATAATTTAAAAGGGGAGATTGCTCAAGCAATACTTGATCTATTTGTTCTCTCCGAATTGCTCAACATGGATTTATCAAAAGAACTCAAAGAAAAGATTGATGAAATAGTAAAGAGAGCTATTTAAAAACCTCATTAACCTCACCATTAAACCATCTAAGACCGAAAGAAAAGAGCAGTGAGAAACAATCATGTTTTGAAAACCTCTTCTGTTGTTAAGCCTCAGATGAAACTCTTGGATATTGGTTGCGGAACAGCGCATATCATAGAGAGCTTGGCAGTTAACCATGAAAGGGTAATATTTATAGGTCTCGATGTCTCATCGGCAATGCTGAAAATTGCTAAGTTAAACACTGCGAGGTTGCCAAACGTCATACTCGTCAAGGGGGATGGATTAAAGCTTCCCTTTTCAGACTGCTCCTTTGATGTTGTAATTACAAGATTGGCTGAATATTCCCCTCAAGAAGTTCATAGAGTTTTGAAGAAGGGAGGATTTTTCTTTGAGTATGATTTAGGTCAGAGGCTAACAAGGAAATTTTGGAATTCTTTCAAGGAAGAATTGAAAAGGAAAGTTTCTTCTTTCCTAACAATCTTGAGGAGTGAAAAAGGGAAGTGCACGAAAAAGTTATGGCTGGCGGCCTTTCAGTGGAAAGTATTGACGACTATAAAGAGATAGAATACTATCAAAGTGTGGAGGAGCTGATGGGCCTCATCGAAATGGTGCCTCTTGTTAAAAATTTTGACAGAGAAAAGGATAAAGAAACCGTAGAAGCACTCGCAAAAAGATACTTAAGCAAAAAGGGGATATCCAAATTACGTGGCATTACTATGCGCGCGCACTTGAATTTGGTGATGAGATGATAAAGATTCGACCGTATGAAAATAGAGATTTCAATAGTTATGTCAAAACTTTGGAAAGAACAACGGGATGGGGGAATGAGGCGGAACAAGAGCTTAGGGCCAGAATTGAAAAGATGACCAGTAATGAGGAGATTTGGGTTGCTGAAACTGATAAGAGACCAGTTGGGTTTATGATACTCTCCCCAAACCAGGATGGCACATTGGAGATCGACTGGCTCGATGTAAACCCAGACTTTCAACGCAAGGGGATAGCCACCCTTCTGGTAAGAAAAGCCGAAACAATCGCCAAAAACAAAAAGTATCAAGCGTTAAGCGTTCATACACACGTAGAAAATACAAAAATGATTATGTTTCTCAAAAGAAACGGGTTTGAAATCTTTGATAAAATTAAAAATTTCTATGGGGAAGGCAAAGATGCATTACGATTTAAGAAGTCCACCTGAACCATCATATCCATTTAATTTTCGCCGTATAACCATTTCCTATTCCAATCTCTTAATGCAGCTTGAACAGGTGTTTCGCCAAGTTCAATGGCGCATGGGATTATCATAAACTACGCGAGAGGATAAAACTCCATTCGTCTACAATTCTCCTTTCCACTCTTTTAAAAGTCTTTGGAGGAACTGCTCCACGAATTTGTGCCTTTCTTCTGCTATTCTCTTGCCTGTTCTTGTGTTGATTGTATCCTTAATTTTCAAAATCTTTTCGTATATATGATTGACAGACGTTAACGATTTTCCGTCATACTTTTACTTCGGCGGGATTAATGGATCATGAATTGGAATGTACTCCATCCTCCATGGTTGAAAACTCTCACTATTGCGCGCGCGCATGTTTCAGACTTTTTGGTTTCCCGTGGCTATGAGGTTTATCCTCAGGCTTTGCATGCTGCTTGGCATTATGTCTCCTTCATCGACTACCCAAAATATGGGTTCAAAACATGGGAGGCCTGGTTAAGACAAATCTGTAGAAGGTTAGGCATAAAAGTAGATGACAAAACCATTAAGGACTGGGGCTGTCTTTATAGGGATGAAAACTGGAAGCTTTACCCTGATGCCACGGAAGCTTTTGATAGTGCTAAAGCCCTTGGGCTTAAAACAGCAATAGTCACATCTATAGCCAAATTTATGTACATAAAAGCCCTAAAGCCCATCATAGACAAAGTTGACCTACTCGTTGACGCTTTCACATTCCACTGTGAGAAATCGCGCGCGCAAATTCTTGAAAGTCGCTAAAACCGACCATAAACATTGCGTGCTCCAGTCTTCAAAACAGAAAGAAACTCAAAACCTCCGAATTAATCTCAACATGCAAAAGCAACACATATTAAAGCGGAAAAAAGAAAAAAGGGATTGTGCGGGGGATATCACCATTCATCGTTGTTCCGGGTTCAAATCCCGGCCGGAGCACCAATCATTATGACTTATACGATTACAAAAAATATCCGACACTTTTTCACTTTAAAACCGGCAAATTAAACATATAAACCCGACAAATTTAAATAGGACTTTTGCACAGATGGTTCTGGAGAGGGTTTAATTGTGTCGGAAAGGGATTTGAAGAAACCCGAAACTCGAGAAGAATTTGTCAAAATGTTGACGGATGCTGTTAAAAGAGAGGTTGAAGCGCGCAGTCTTTTGTCGGGTAAGCCTGCGAAGCCAACGGTTTCCGGCACCGCTAAAATATTAGGAATTCATAGAGATACTCTTTATTCTTGGCTTAAAGAGTTTAATGTCGATTTTGATGAGGTTATTGAAGGAATTTCAGCCTTTGAGGTGTCGGCTGTTCGACAGCCTACAAGGGGTTATACTTATCTTATTGGCGAGGCTCTTGTCGGAGAGGGGGATGAGGTTGCTCATATAGACCTTTTAATAGGCGACAAGGATGGGCCCGTTGGTGAGGCCTTTGCGAATGGTTTGGCTCATCTTTCCATGGGGCACACACCTCTTTTAGCTGTTATTAGGCCCAATCTTCCACCTAAGCCCCATACTTTGCTTGTGCCGAAGGTGACTGTGAAGAATCTTGAAGACGCCAACAAGGTTTTTGGTCCGGCACAAGCGGCCGTTGCCAAGGCGATTGCTGACGCTGTTGAGGAGGGTATAATCCCCAAAGATAAGGTTGACGATTGGGTTGTGGTTTGCAGTGTCTTTGTTCATCCGAAGGCAAGTGATTACCGGAAAATATACCATTATAATTATAGTGCAACAAAACTGGCATTGAAAAGGGCTATGGCTAGGTATCCGTCGCTGGAAAAAGTGTTTTATGATAAGGATAGGGCCAAACATCCAATGCTTGGTTATAGGGTTCCGCGCCTTTGGAGACCACCATATCTGCAGATTTCCCTTGATATACCTGACTTAGAACGAACTAAGAAGATTATCATGCAGATTCCAAGGAGTGATAGAATAATTTTGGAGGCTGGAACACCTCTTATAAAGCGTTATGGCACGAAGGTGATTAGTGAGCTTAGAGAAGTCGCGAGAGACGTATTCTTTATGGCTGATTTGAAAACCCTTGATGTTGGAAAAGTAGAGGTGGATATTGCATATGAAGAGACGGCTGATGGTGTCATAGCAGCTGGTTTAGCGCCAACAGAAACCCTTGACGCCTTCATTTATGAGGCTAAAAGACTTGGGATATACGCCGCCATTGACATGCTTAATGTTGAAGACCCAATTAAGAAATTGAAAAGCCTTAGAGATTTCCCAGATGTCATCATAATTCACAAGGGTATAGACGAGGAGACCGGCAAAACTATTGGGTTAGAGCTTATTCAGGAGCTTAGGCAAACGTTTAAGGATAAAAAGTTCTTAATCGCGGTGGCTGGTGGAATAATACCGGAGACAGCAAAAGAGGCTTTAGAAAAAGGTGCCGACATAATCGTTGTTGGTCGTTATGTGACGCAATCAAAGGACATTGAGAGATCTGTGAGAGAGTTTCTAGAGTTGACACCAGAAATGAGGGAGGACATAGATGTCTATAGAGTCCATGTAGAATAGGTTAAACACTATTGCCTTTGCCCATTTGAACCCCTTTTTGCTTTTTATTCAAGAGAAAATTTTAAAGAATATGTAGGCAAGAAGGAAAATTATTCCCGCTAACAAGAAAACGTGTGTAAAGCAATAGTTTTGTGCGATAAATGGTCCTACAAAAGCTCCTCCGGCACTGCCGAGGCTTACCAGCACGTCAAATAAGCCTGCCTTTCCTGCGGGTATAATTTCCATGGATAGGGATAACACGCAAATATGGTATAGGGCATAGGCGAAACCCATTAGGGTTAATGTCAAGGTAGCAAAAATCATTGTATGAACATTCATAATGGTAAAGATGGCTAAAAGAAAAGCGAGAAGGCTTCTGAATAGAACAATTTTTCTTAGGCGTATTTTTTCTTCACGTTGTTCAAGTTTATTTCTTGCCGAGAAGTATCCAATAACGCTTGCCGTTGAGTTTGAGACGTATATGGCGTAAACCATGCTAGTCGGCAGATGCAAGTCTCTGGAAAAGAAAATTGGTAAAGGTGTGAAAAGAATGCTTGTTGCCAGCGAGAATAGGGCTAGTCCTCCGCAAAAGGCGTAAAGATTTTCTATCTCTAGTTCTGCATTCACGCGAAATCCTTCTAAAATTTTTGAGGCTATGGTTACACCTCTATATGTGAGGCCCACCTTTTTCTCTATGCTTACAAGGCCTCTTTCGAATACTAAAATTGGGTCTTTAACTAAAATTAAGGAGAGGAGGAAAGCAAGAAAATTTAGGCCCCCACATGTTAGCAAGGTTATTTTCGAATTAAAATTGGCTAACGATGCAAATATTCCTATAATTAGTCCGGTAAGCCATCCTATTTCGGTTAGTCCTTCATAGATGGCGTAGGATTTTTCCCATTCCTCTCGTGTATAAAGTTCGGCTATTAACACATTTTTTTGTGGTTCGTGAGCGGTGTGAAAAACAGCCATAATCACGTATAATGTTGCCAATATGCCTATGTTTTCTGATAATGTGAAAAGGCAGAGCAATACAGAAGATGATAGAAACGACATTAAGATGTAGCGTTTGTAGCGTTGTGTTTTATCGCAAATGTAGCCCCAAAAGAAAGACGCTGGAATACTCATGAGCATGGCAGCTGAGGTCATCACACCTATGTAGAGCAGTGACCCGCTAATTTCAAAAACATAGAGGGGTAAGAAAATTGAAAGCAAACCAAAAGCCATTTCATGGAATAGGAAGCCTATGCGCCACATAGATGGAGAACCACGTGGTTGACGATTAAAACTTTTACTTTTCTAAGCAGCCTTTTTAATATGAGTATGACGAGGTTTCATAATCCTTAATAATTAGAATCGAAATTTCATAATCTCCACCGGAGCGTAGCATTTAATGGCTAAATTTAAAGTGATAATATCCGACCCGGAGGATGGGACCTCAAGAACCCTTGAGTTAGAGGATGCTCGTGCGGTTCCTTTAATTGGGAAGAAAATAGGCGATGTTATTGACGGTTCGGTTGTCGGTTTTACTGGTTATAAAATGCAAATTACTGGCGGTTCTGATAAGGATGGTTTTCCAATGAGGCCTAATGTGCATGGTGGGGTGCGAAGAAGTGTTGTTTTAAGTGGTGGTGTAGGCTTTAACCCTCAGAATGAGGGGGAGAGGAAGCGTAAACGAGTTCGTGGAAACGTTATTACCGATGAGATTGTTCAGGTGAACATGAAGATAGTTGAGAAGCCGAAGGGCAAAAAGGCTGGAGAAGCAAAAGAAAAGCCTCCGCCAACTCAAGAAGAGCAGAAAGCAGAGGAGAAAACCTAAAACATGGACCGCGATTTGCTTAACGTTTATTAACTTGCAAGGCAACATCCTTCAATAATTATGTTGTGAAGGGAAAATAAAGGAAATGAGCGAAGAAAAGACTGTTGTTCTGCCGCGGCAACCAGAAATAAACATTGGTACAATAGGGCATGTCGACCATGGCAAAACAACCTTGGTGCAAGCTTTAACTGGCATTTGGGCTGCAAGGCACAGCGAGGAACTGAAGCGGGGCATAACAATAAAGTTGGGTTATGCAGACATGCCCGTTTATAAGTGCCCAAAATGTGAACCGCCAAAAAATTATTCAAAGGAACCTGTCTGCCCTTACTGCGGTTCTGAAACAACTTTCATTAGAGCTGTAAGCTTTGTTGATGCACCTGGTCATGAGGCTTTAATGGCTACCATGCTTTCTGGAGCTGCGATAATGGATGGGGCAATTCTTGTCATCGCTGCTGATGAGCCTTGTCCTCAACCGCAAACCAGGGAGCACTTGGCTGCAGCTGAAATCATCGGGATTAAAAACATAATTATTGCACAGAATAAGATTGACATTGTAACTGAGGAAAGGGCTCGTAAAAGCTATGAGGAGATAAAAAATTTTGTTAAGGGGACTGTTGCTGAAAACGCTCCAATTATTCCGGTTTCTGCTCAGCGTGGTGTGAATATTGATGCCCTTATCCAAGCTATGGAAGAGTTTATTCCAACTCCGAAAAGGGATGAGACAAAACCACCATTAATGTATGTTGTGCGTTCCTTTGACGTTAATAAACCTGGCACTCCAATAGAGAGGCTTAAAGGCGGAGTTATAGGCGGCACGATTTTGCAGGGAAGGTTTACTGTTTCAAACGAGATAGAGCTTCGCCCAGGGATAAGCGTTGAAGAGGAGGGCAAAACTGTTTATAAGCCTCTTTTCAGCAAGATTACTAGCTTACATGCGGGTGGGAGAAACGTTAAGGAAGCCGACTGTGGTGGTTTGGTTGGCGTTGGAACCCTACTAGACCCTTCACTTTCCAAGGCTGACGGCTTGACCGGAAACATTGTTGGGAAGGCTGGGATGCTTCCGCAAGTTCTCACAGAGCTAAACTTGGAAACTTATATTCTTGAAAGGGCTGTTGGGACGAAGGAGCTTGCAAAGGTTGAAAACATAAGTAAGGATGAAACGCTGCTGCTTCACGTGGGCGCCGCCATAACTGTTGGAAAAGTTGTTTCAGTGAAAACCGATATGACTACACTTAAACTCACCAGACCTGTGTGCGCGCTTACCGGCTCAAGGGTTGCTATAAGTAGGAAGATTGCTGGAAGATGGCGATTAATAGGATACGGAATGATAAAGTGAAATGCAGCGAGAGCCCCACGGTTATCAAAGGGAGGTTAAAGATTATTTTGGACTCGAACGCCTTTTTTGTCCCTTTAAAGTTTAAAATTGACATATTTGAGGAAGTGGAGAATCTTTTGAAAAGAAACGTTGAGTTTGTGCTGCTTGCACCAGTTAAAATGGAGCTGGAAAAACTTGCTGAGAAAGGCTCGCCTAAAACGCGGAAGGAGGCGGCTTACGCCTTAGAGCTTGTTAAAAAATGTAGGTTTATCGATTTGGGTGAGGAGTTTGCCGGCTCTCCTGACGATGCAATTGTAAAGGTTGCAAGTGAATGGAGAAGCCCTGTTTTCACCAATGACAGAGCGCTCCGGAAGAGGTTAAGAGATATAAATGTGCCAGTTATTTATGTGAGGCAAAAGTCCCGGCTTGAAATCGAGGGAGGATACGACATTGTTTAAGCTTATAACCATGGAGGATACAATTCGCATTCCTCCGGAAACCTTTGGCAACCCGTTAGACGAAGTTGGGTACCAGCAGGTTAAAGCTAAATATGAGGGCATAGTAGATGAGGTTTTGGGATATGTCATCGCCGCAACAAATGTCAAGGTTAGCCCTATAGGAAAAATAATTCCAGGTGATGGCGCTACCTACCACAAGGTAACTTTTTCGCTTTTAACATTTTATCCTGTGCTTCAAGAAGTTGTAGAGGGGGAAGTTGTTGAAATTGCCGATTTTGGCGCTTTTGTGCGTATAGGACCTGTTGACGCTTTGCTTCATGTTTCCCAGTTGATTGATGACTTCATCTCTTATGATGAAAAGCAGGGAGTTTTAATTGGAAAGGAAACTGGTCGTAGGCTTGCGGCTGGCGATAAGGTTCGTGTCCGCATAACTGCAGCTTCCCTTGGCAGGGCAGGTGGTGGCTCGGCGAAAATAGGCGTAACAGCACGTCAGCCGTTTTTAGGTAAGCTTGAGTGGATAGAGCAGGATTTGCAAAAGTTAAAAGAGGCTTCTGAAAAGAAGAAGGAGAAGGCGGCGAAGGAATGAGCGAGAAAGCCTGCACCACGTGCCATACTATAACAACTGGTAATGTATGCCCAAAATGCAAAACCTCAACTCTCAGCGACGACTTCAGCGGACTAGTAATAATATTTGACCCGGAAGGCTCGGCTATTGCACGGGCAATGAATATTAAGGAAAAAGGGCGCTACGCTCTAAGGGTTAGGTAAATTGAGCATGGCATATGTTCTGCCTTTAAAGCTTCGAAGAAGGCTTAAGAAACCTCTCGGCGAGTTAATCAAAGGCTCTTTTGAAGAAACGGTCAGCGTGTTTAAGCAGATTGTTGAAAGGGAAAAGCCGCCCGGTATAGTCTCGGTTGGGGATGCTGTTTCAAAAAACCTTGTGGAAAATGGAATTTGTCCAAAAGTCCTAATTGTTGATAATCGGATCATGCGCAAAAACATAACTCCAGCGTCGCTAATTGCCGACGCGGAAAAACGGGTCAAAAATCCTCCGGGAACAATAACATTTGAAGCTTTAAACGCAATTCGAGAAGCTCTAAAGGTTAATCATAGAACGAAAATCGTGGTTGATGGTGAGGAGGACCTTTTAGCACTTTGCGCCATTCTTTATGCGCCTGAAAACTTTTTCGTTGTTTATGGTCAGCCAGGTGAGGGAATTGTTGTTGTTAAAGCCACAAAGCAGAAGAAAGATGAGGTTACTGAAATCTTAAGGGCTATGGAAACTGCGAAAGGCTAAATAAAGGGGAAGGTATCAAGTCAGACACTGCAAAGGGAAAAATCATGGAAGTTAAAATACTTTCGGAAAACGAGAACCCGTTGCTAAAGCGTAAGGAAGTAGTCTTCCAAGTGGAGCACAATCAAACTGGAAGCACGCCTCCGAGATTGGAGGTGAGAAACGCCATTGCAAAAATTTTAAAAACTGATGTAAGCCTTGTTTTCATTAAAAAGTTGGAGACAAAGACGGGGACACGCAAGTCTGTTGGACTGGCAAACGTTTATGATTCACTTGAACACGCAAAGCTTATTGAGCCCGAATACATTGTAAAGAGAAACATGCCGCCGGAAAAACCTAGAGAAGAGGGAAAAGAGTAAATGGCTGAAAAAACTGAGGAAGCTGCAGCAAAAGAGGCTGCACCAGCAGCGGCGCCAAAAAAAGGGAAGAGAGAAAAGAGAAAGCGAGAAGAGAAAGGCATCCACTCAATTTATAAAATTGAAAAGGATAAGGTTGTAAGGCTGCGCCCAACATGTGAACGCTGTGGACCGGGATATTTCATGGCTGACCATGGCGATCGGTACGCGTGCGGACACTGCGGCTTCACGAGATACAAACACACTTAAATCGCACGAGCATTACAGTATATGATGGTCGAGAATGATTAGAGTAAATGTCCTAATAACAAACGTTTCGGGGGAGAGGTTCTGGGATATACGGAAACCCATCCCCCCCATCCAAATAAACACAAACCTTAACCTTGTCGAGGTTGAGAAGAAGTCTGAAGACACGCTTGAAGTGCCCTTCGTTTTAACGGTCAATTATGATCCTTCAATAGCTCAAATAAGCCTTAAAGGGAGAGCCTACGTGGCTGGCGGCAAGGATGAAATAGCAAAGATTTACTCTGATTATAAGGATAAGAAACCGCCGCCGCCCGTTCTTGTGCAGTCAATTTCAAATGTGGTTTTTGTGGAAAGCGTAATCATTTCCAGAACATTGAATATTCCACCGCCGATTCCGTTGCCGCAAATTCCGCCAGCAAAAGAGACGGAGAAAAAGCCTTCCGGTGTAGATTACACAGCTTAAAAATAAGGGTTTTACTTTAGTGGAACGTACATTGAAGAGCGGGATGCACCAATACCTGGTGTTCCATGTTTGACTGGCTTGTTGGTTATTGCAAACTCGCCTAAGTAGTGTCCAATCATTTCGGGTTTTATTTCAACGGGGACGAATTCTTTTCCATTGTGAACGTGAATTGTTAAGCCCACCATTTCCGGCAATATTATCATGTCTCGGCAGTGGGTTTTAATGGTTACATTTACGCCCTTACGCATGGCTTCCTTAGCCTTTCTCACGTTTTCCAGAAGTGTTCGCTGTTCCGGGGATAAGCCTCGATGAAGGCTCCTCCTCTGTCTTGATGGGAGCAGCATTATGAACTCGTCCATGGACATGCTTTGCAGTTGCTCAAGCGTGTATCCGCGGTATGTGAATTCCCTCGGCATGGCTTATCACCATTAAATTTTGAACATGATGCTATAAATCTTCTGATTACTCGCTCTCCTTCACCCTCTTCTTCTTGCGCCCAGTACCCCTTGCAGCTATAAGCCCAACCTTCTTTCCAGGCGGGGCGTTTCTCGAAACAGTTGTCACTTTTCGTGCACTTCTTTTGCTGCTTCCATAGGGATGAACTGCTGCAACCATGGCTTTTCCGCGAGTTCTCGGATATTTTCGCCCTCTAGCCCTCATTAGGTGGAATTTTGCTCCAGCCTTGAGAAATGGTTTTTCTGTTCTGCCGGCGCCGGCGACTACGCCTATTGTGGCTCGGCAGTAATCGCTTATGTATTTGGTCTTTCCGGAAGGTAGTTTTATTAGGGTTCCTTGTGCCGTGTGAGCCACAACAGTGGCATATGTCCCGGAAGACTTTGCAATTTTTCCGCCGTCTCCTGGTTTAAGCTCTATGTTGCATATCATGGTTCCTTCCGGGATTTTTCCAACGGGTAGTATGTTTCCAACTTCAACGTTTGCTCTTCCGCCCATCTGTATTTGCTGCCCCGTATAGACGCCTTCGGGTACAACCGTGCAGCCTTCTTCCCCGTTTTCGAATCTTATTAGGGCTAGTGGGGCGCCTCTTCCATGGTCGTGGAGGATTTCTTCAACAATTCCCCTTGTCACGGTGTCGAAGAGTTCTTTTGTTGCTGGTGGATAACATGCCGGAGCAACCCTTTTGTGGGTTGCAGCCCTAAAGGTTGGTCCGCCGCGCCCCCGCCTTTGAACACGAATCCTTTTTCCCATAACATTTCACCTACAATTTTACAGTATTCCAAGTTTGATGGCAACATCCGTTGCTTTATAATCTGGATGAAGTTTGACAAAGGCTTTCTTTTGACCTTTAGGCGTTATAACAATATTGACTTTTTCAACCTTAACTTCGTAAAGCTCTTCAACAGCCCTCTTCACATCCTCTTTTGTAGCTTTTAAATTCACTATGAAGACCAGCTTGTTTTCTCTCTCAACCATTAGGCTTGCAGATTCCGTCATCAGCGGGTACAATATGACCTCGTACGGGTCCATTTAGGCTTCCTCCCCCTTGCAGTAAAGCTTGTCGAGGGTTTCTATTGCGCTGGCTGTCCAGATGGTTAATCTTCCCGGGTGGGTGCCTGGCGCGAGAACTTCCGCGTTTAAGCTCTTAACTGGCACGACATCCACTCCGGGTATATTTCTCGCTGCCTCCCCCACGCCTTTGTCTTCAGCCACAACTATTAATGGTCCAACAGCCTGCTTTATTCTACGCCCACGCATCTTCCCCTTTCCAGCCCTAACTTTTATGCTTTCCCTAACTCTATACAAGTCTGCCAAAACCCCAAGCTTTATGAGGGCTTCCTCGACATCCTTGGTCCTTTCCAAGCTTTCAAGCTCATCCGTTACAACAAGCGGAATCTGCGGTATTCCTTCGACAGTGTGCCCCCGGGAAACCACCATTTCCTTGGAGGCTGTTGCAGCTATGGCTGAAAAAAGTGCTAGTCGCTTCTCTTTTTTAGGGATTTTCTTAACAATATTCTTTTCAGGGGTCGGTGGATGCGCCAGTCTGCCGCCCACAGTTCCGGGTGCAAATGCACCTCTTCCAACGGGTCCTTTAATTCTCGGTATTCTAGCTATGCCTAAGCCTACGCCTCTTGACTCTGCTGATGTCCTTTTCCCAGCCATTGGGTCTCTGCCTTGGGGCTGAAACCTTGTTGATTGTATGGCTAGAACAGCCCGTTTTATGATGTCTGGTCTTATGGGTGTTTCAAAGATTGGCGGCAGCTTTATTTTTCCAACGGGTTTTCCGTTGAGGTCGAAGACTTTCACTGTTTTAGCCATGACATTTCACCATTTTCTATTTGCCTTGCGGAGACTCCAGGGACAAGTATGTTATCTGTGGGGGCTCCTCTGGGGCTTCTCTTGGCGGTCTTGCTGGGTGACGCAGTTTTATGGGGCGCTTTTCTGGTCCAGGTATGCTTCCTTCTATGAGTATGTATGGTCCGCGGACGATGCCGTAGCGTATGAAGCCGCCTTTTGGTGTTACTTCTTTGCCGTCCTTGCCTATCTTTAAAATGCGCTTGTTATATTCTGTTCTTTGGTGGAAGCCCATTTGCCCAGCGCGTGGGACAGTGTATAATACGCGGTGGGGGTTCCATGGTCCGAGGGTGGCGACTCCGCGTTTTGTTTTTCTTCCCTTATGTTGGAGGATGGCTACTCCCCAGCGTTTCACTGGTCCTTGGAAGCCTTTCCCAGTTGTGACTGCTATTACATCCACGTGCTGTCCCTCTTTGAAAACGTCGGAAGGGTTTACTGTTTTTCCTAGAAGACTTTTTGCGTATTCAAACTGCTGTTGGATTGTTCCTCCGCCTATCTCTATTTCGGCTACATCTGGCTTTTTCTTTGGCACGCTTGTTTGTTTAGGCTGGGTTATGGCTATAACGCGGATGTTTGAGATCCTGTCAAGATTAGCCTCAATTTTTTTCAAGTTTTCCTCCGTCATAAACTTCTCTGGAAGAGTTAAAACTCTGTCAAGCCCTTCCGGAGGATTTTCCATCCAAGCCTCACAGAAGGTTTGCAGTCCATAAGGCGTTTTCTTATAAGCTCTTATGGCGCATATGAGGAGGGGTGGGGTTTCCAAAACTGTTACTGGACGGATTACTTCCTTCCCAAAGTTTGGGGAACGTTTTCTATCTTCTATAACCATGGCATAGGTCATGCCGGCCTTAAAACCAACAAAACCAAGAAGCCTAGGCGTGTCAGCCCTTATTTCTGGCCAGTAGCGGATTCTGGCTAAAATACTTTTAGCACGTTTCCTAGGCAAATAGGCAAGCGAACCGTGTTTCGGGGCATGCTGTTTCCTGTGACCCATTGTTTCTCCGCTTCGTGTCTTCTAGGAATGAAAGCATTGGGTTATAAACATTACCATTTCAAGCCACACTAAAAAGTTTACAAATCATGCCAATTTAGGACTTTTAGAATTGTTAAATTGGATACCCCTTACTCTCTAGAGATTATTGAGCCACAGAAGTCGACCATAAAATAAGTGTATCTAACTTACATGAGAAACGTGGTAGCGGGGGGTCGATTTGAACGACCGATCTCTGGGTTATGAGCCCAGCGGGTTAATCCTGGCTACCCCACCCCGCTACTTGTATGCTGAAACGAACTTTCTTAAATCCTTTTAGGAAACGGAAACCTTTATTATTGCAGTCTGCTTTATCGAGCGTGGTTAGCAGGTATGGACAAGCCGTATTTCCGTATGGTTTTCACTCCGGTGTTAGAGAATCCCATTTTTGTTGAGGGTTTGCCTGGCATTGGTAATGTTGGGAAGATTGCAGCCCATCTTTTGATTAAGTTTTGTGGAGCCAAGCTTTTTGCGGAGTTGTATGCGCCTTATTTTCCGGATTATGTTTCTGTTGATTCGGGTGGTGTTTGTCGTTTACCAAAGTACGAGTTTTACGGTGCGCCTATGGAGAGGAACGACTTCATAATAATGACTGGTGATACGCAGCCGTCTTTTGAGGATGTTGTTGCTCATTACGAGTTATGTGGCGAAATATTAGATTTCGCCATTAAACACAAATCCAGCCTAATTATAACCATGGGTGGGGTTCCAACAGCAGATAACACGTCGCAGGTTTATGTTGCCGCCACTTCGCCTAGGCTTGCCATGGAGTTTATGGAGAAGGGCGCCGTACTTTATAACAAAGGAAGAATTGCGGGGGCCACTGGGCTTCTGCTTGGAATGGCAAAAGAACGGGGTTTGGATGGCGTGTGCCTACTGGGAGCAACAACTGGTTTTAAGGCTGACCGTGGAGCTGGATTCTCTGTTTTCAAGTTCCTAATGAAAGCCTTGGGAAACGAGGTGAAGGAAGGGTTATAAGCAATCAGCCATTCTTATGATGATGCTATACTATGGGCGTTTGGAGTTGCGGGATATGGGCGAAAGTAAGGATAAAAGTGAAGGAAAGAAAACGCTTAAGTTCGATTGGAACTCGAGGTTCTGGCGGGTTTCGCTTACACTGCTTGCGGCACTTCTAACTTTTGGCGGGCCATACGTTGTCCTTGCAGTTTTCAAGGTTTTAGACTTGGACTATGCCATTTCCTTGGTTTCGGGCTTCATTGTTTTTGTGGTTGGTTTGGCGCTTCTGATGTTTTTAATTAAGAAGAGGGTTATTTCTTAGCTTAACGTTGCGCCTCAGATACCCCAGGGAGCATCATCTTTTCAGCGTTCTAGGTTCTTCATCGGCAAGTTAATGTAGTTTAGAGGTTGTTAAAAAGGTGTTTGGTTGTAAAGTTTTTCTGGTAGGAACAAAGCATATAAAGTATGCCGGAAGATATACCAATTATGCAAGACGAAAAAGAAAAGCACATAGAAGGAATCTTAAGCAAAAATAAAAGCGCTAAAAGGACAACAATAATCCTTGAAAAAGAGGAACGCGAGTTCATTGACAAGCTAATCAAAGAGGGAAAAGAACCTGGCATAAAGCCCCTAATTTCCAAAATGCTTGACGTTTATAGAAGCATGATGATTTATGATTGGCGTTTTCCCGGCGAGTATTATTGTGGGATAAGCCGCATAGCCTTCCTAAACATAGAACTCGTAAACATATTAATCCAGAACATCCCAAAAGAAAGGTGGCGGGAAATTGGCAGAAAGATGGGTGAGGCAGCAAAAGTTTCCATGGAAGCCACACTTGGAATACAAACATCAGACAGGGAAAAGTGGCAGGAAGTTTTTAAACGCCTAAGGGTTCAAGGCTTCGGAGACTTCTACCTGAAAGACAAGTACCTTTTGATAAAGGCCCCGTTCATAGGCGAGTCTGATATTTGGGCTGGATTTTTGGAGGGTTTGTTAAGTGTGGAGTTGGATGTAAAAACTTCCACTCCGCCGTTTGTCTTTGAGATTAAAAGTGGTAGACTGCTGTCTAATTTTGTTTGAGAAGGTTTAAATTTTTGCATTTTTATATTAAAATAGGTGATTATTTGGAAGGGCAAGTTAATGGTCACAAGGTATGCGAAGCCTTAAGCGATCCAACAAGAACCAAAATCCTTAGATATCTTCTGCAGGCCTATCCAGAAGCTAAAACAATTAATGAGATTGAAAAGATTCTCCCAAAACCCGTTTCAGCCACAACCATATCCTTTCATTTGAAAAAGCTTCGTGAGGCTGGGTTAATAGTGACTGATGGGCATAAGAAGGGGTTTAGAGCCGCTTACAAAGCATTAAGCATAGCTTTTAACAACAACGGTTTTCACGTCACGGAGGGATGAAATTGCGAGAGGCTATGCTTTACGAGAAACTTGAAGATAAGAAGGTTAAATGCAATTTATGCGGCAGAAGATGCACAATAAACAATGGCGCAACAGGCTTCTGCCTTGTAAGAAAGAATGATGGGGGCACCCTTTACTCGCTTGTTTATGGAAAAGCCATATCCGCTTGCGTAGACCCCATAGGGAAAAAGCCCCTATCACATTTTAATCCCGGAGCGTCCGTCATGTCCATTGCTACTGTTGGCTGCAACTTTCGCTGCCAATTCTGCGACAACTGGATGATAAGCCAAGAAAAGAAGATTGCCGGAAGAGATTTTCCACCGGAGGATGTTGTTAAGGCTACGATGGACAACGGGTGCCAGGGGATAAGCTACACATATACTGAGCCAACAATCTTTTTTGAGTATGCATATGATACTGCTAAACTTGCGCATCAGGTTGGTTTCTTCAACACTTTTGTTACGAATGGGTATATGACGCCTGAAACCGTTAAGACCATAGCGCCATATCTTGACGCTGCAACTGTGGATTTTAAAGGTGGGGGTGACCCTGACTTTTATAGGGTTTTTTCCGCTGTTCCATCTGTTGAACCCATTTTTGAGTCTTTAAAGGAGATGAAGCGAAACGGCATTCACATTGAAATTACGAATTTGGTTGTTCCGAAAATTGGGGACTCCATAGACAGAGTAAGGGATTTGGCAAGGTGGATAAGGGAAAACCTTGGCGAGGACACGCCATTTCATTTGCTACGTTTCCATCCCGACTATCAATTGACAAATATTTCCTCAACCCCCATTGAAACCTTGGAGAAGGCTTATGCTGCCGCCAAGAGCGCTGGCTTAAACTTTGTTTACATTGGTAATGTTCCGGGGCATCCAGCTGAAAACACATACTGTCCAAGCTGTAACGAGCTTCTAATTAAACGCTTCAGCTTTGAAATCACAAAGTGGAACTTGACCAAAGACATGCGCTGCCCGGTGTGCGGGCGAGAAATCCCAATTAAGGGGAAACTACACGCCAGCGGTTATGCCTATCCATATGCACTGTTTTAAATTTCATGCCCCAGTTTGGTTGAGCTGCAATGTGGAGAATTCTCCGTCCAGACGCCATGGCTGTGCTGAACGACGAGATGGCTAGGAAAAGTCTGGCTAGATATTTTGCTGTAATGCAAGATGAGAAGCCGGCAAAGTTTTTGATAGCAAAAAGGCTTCCAGCTGACTTTAGCGAAAGTGCTCCTTTAGAAGAGCTTTGGCAAATCCACGGGAAGCTTACAAGGCAATTCTGCGAACTTGAAAGGGAAATTGATGCGAAAAAGAAGGATTTGGACGACATGCCAAAGCCCCAAAAATCCTACTTAGACCTTAAAATTGCCATTGCGAAGCGCATGCTTGAAAAGTGCCACTTCTGCGTGCGCAAATGTGGGGTGAATCGGCTTAAAGGCGAATTAGGCTTCTGTAAATGTGGAAAAGAAATAACAGTTTCAAGCATTTTTGAGCACATGGGTGAGGAACCGGAGCTTGTGCCCTCTGGAACCATATTCACCATGGGATGCACAATGCGTTGTAAACACTGCCAAAACTGGACAATATCCCAATGGATTGAAAAAGGCGAAGTATACACGCCGGAAAAACTTGCAGAGGAGGTTGAAGCCCTACGTAGAGGTGGATGTAGAAACGCAAACCTCGTGGGCGGTGAACCAACCCCATGGCTAGAGCAATGGCTTAAAACATTTAAACATGTAAAAACGAATATACCGGTTGTTTGGAACTCAAACACGTATTACAGCCAAGAAACAGCCCAACTATTAGCGGGCTTCGCAGACATTTACCTTTTAGACTTTAAGTATGGTCCAGGAGACTGTGCCAACAAAATTTCCGAAGCTCCAAACTATTGGAAGGTTTGCACACAGAACCATTTGATTGCAAATGAATATGGTGAGCTGATAATACGGGTTCTTGTTTTGCCGGGTCATTTGGAATGTTGCACAAAGCCTATACTGAACTGGATAGCTGAAAATCTAGGCAGAGAAACAAGAGTAAACGTCATGTTCCAGTATAGACCAGAGTGGCGAGCGTATGAGACTCCAGAACTGCGCCGGAGACTAACAAGGGATGAAATGGAAAAAGCAACTTGGCTGGCAAAAGAAGCTGGTTTGACAAACTTCATAACATAAAAGGGTTAGTTGCCATCTGAAACCAAATAATCGAAAGCTATTTCTTAAAGCCCACCTCTTCTTAAAGGCGGAAAGGGTTTAAATGCCATACTGCCCAGAATGCGGTGGAGAAATGCGCTACATAATAGCCACCAAACACTATGTCTGCCAAAGCTGCGGCCTCTCAGTGACACAACAAGAGCTCATAGAGCTAAGGGAAAAGTTGAAGCCGCCAGTTGAAAGCGAAGAAGATGAAAAGGAAAGGCGAAGAAAGGAATATTTGAAGTGGTGGCTCAGTAGCAAGAAGAAATAGACTGCTAAACTCTCTGTTTTGGTGTTTGTTAGCAAACAGCATAAAAGTAACACTTAATTTTAACATACTTGCGAAGTGATGCAAACATGAGCATACAAATGGAAATTATCTGTGTCGGCAACGAGTTGTTGATAGGGAAAACCCTAAACACAAACGCCCAATGGCTTGCCAAACGGGCAACAACCCTTGGAATAACAATCAAAAGAATAACCACTGTGGGCGACGACGTTGACGAAATTGCCAACGCGGTGCGAGAAGCCCTAGAGCGGAAGCCCCGCTTCATAATCACAACAGGCGGGTTGGGGCCAACCTTCGACGACAAAACCTTGGAGGGGATAGCAAAAGCCCTAAACCGCAGGCTAGAGCTTAACGAAAAAGCCCTAAAAATGGTTAGGGAAAAATACGAGGAATACGCCAAAGCTGGAAAAATCGACGCTTTCGAGATGACTCCCCATAGAGTTAAGATGGCGAGGCTTCCAGAAGGAGCTGAACCCTTACCCAATCCCGTCGGCACCGCACCAGGTGTCCTAATAAAAACAAACGGAACGGATTTAATTGCCCTGCCGGGTGTTCCATCAGAAATGAAATCCATATTCGACGAGTATGTTGCTGCCATGCTTAGAAAGGAGACTGGAGAAATAACATTTTTCGAAACCAGCATATATGCAGACAACATTATGGAGTCAACCCTAGCCCCTCTAATTGACATTACAATGCACGACAATCCATACGTTTACATAAAATCTCATCCAATAGGAGCCGAGGAAAAACCCCACATAGAAATTCACTTATCAACAACGGCTAAAGACTCCAAAACGGCAAAAGACCGCATTGGAAAAGCCATCATCCAGCTTTCTGAACTGATAAGGGATAAGGGCGGAAAAGTTAAACTATTAAAGAATGAAAATAACTAGTATTTGGTTGCGATGAGGGGCAGGCTAGACGCTGATGCATGCACATTTAATGTGCGATGATTGAAAATCCGGGTTCCCCAAGCAACCATTCATTTTTTCTATTGATTGCCAGTTCATAAAAGCCATAAATCACCCTTTAATAACGATTCCAAAGATAAAATGAAACAAAAACTTTCAAAAATCCTCATGGCAATCCTCATCTTTCTAATGTTTTCTTACACATTTCCATCATGCTTTCCAGAAAATTACACGCGAGCTTATTATCTTCTTGACCGCCCGGATGGTACAAAACAGTACAAGTTAAACGTTGCCGTTCCTCAGTCGCTGTACGATTATTATGTTTTGCAAAACCATAAGCAAGTTTCAGACGAGGATTTCGCGCGCGCAAAAAGCTTTTACCACAGAATATGAGTTTATTTCACAAACTTAAGGCGTACCAAGTGGGCTGGCTGACATGTTTATTGTGTTTATTATTGGAACAGCGGGCTCTGGAAAGTCTCTGCTAACAGCGGCATTCAGCGAATGGTTACGCTTATCTAAGCAAGATGTGGCAATAGTGAATCTAGACCCCGGAGCCATAACACTACCATACTCGCCAGACGTGGACGCGCGCGATTATATAAGCGTAGACAAAATTATGGAAGAGTACGGCCTAGGACCCAATGGCGCCTTGATAATGGCTGCAGATCTTCTGTCGGATGAAATTGAAAACATTTCAAAGGATGTAGAAGATTTAAGATCAGACATAGTTTTGGTAGACACTCCAGGGCAGATGGAGCTTTTTGCGTTTAGGGCAAGCGGTCCATACATAGCCAGCGAACTTACAAAAGAGCCTAAAGCCATAGTCTACCTTTTCGACGCCGTTTTTTCGCTGAACCCGTTAAATTATGTTTCAAACCTATTCCTTTCAGCAGCAGTTTACAACCGTTTTCTTCTTCCCCAACTGCATGTCCTTTCAAAATGCGACCTGCTTTCAGAAGAGGACGTTAACAAGATTATAGATTGGTCAGCAGACCCTAAAGCCCTAGAAGCAGCCATCGAACAAAAACTCGAGGGGACAAAACTTCTTCTAACCAAAAACATGATGAAGGCTATTTACCAGCTTGGTTTAAAGTTTCTCCTAATCCCTGTTTCAGCCAAAACAAATGATGGCATGGTTAACTTTAACATGGCTTTGGAGCGCATACTTGCTGGAGGCGACAAATACACATATTAACAATCATCGAAAAATGTCCATATGGCGGCAGCAGCACCATACTCAGCAAGTTCTAAACTGTCAGCACCAGCGACGACAATAACATCGTTTTCTTCGGGCTGCAAAAGTGAAACCAGCCTTTCAGCAGTTTTCGGATAATCCCTCGAAAGATCATCACTCACGGAAGGAATCACCAACCGTCCACTTTTGAAAATTATTGTGGTGGCACCCTTTGCACCAGCCTTTACAGCGGCATCACGCTGTTCCAACCCAAACTTAACCTTATCCCCACATTTCTTCGCCAATATGGCAAAGTTAAAAGGTGCAGACATGAGTTCAATCTCCTCAATTTTAGCCCGTTTTCCAAAAATTTTTCTGCACTCCTCTAAAAGCTTCTGTCCTTTAATGGTTAGTTTGCAACCAGTTTTTGAGGTTAAAAGTAGCCCAGCCTTCTTTAAACGATTAATAATGGTGCGGACAGCACCTTCTCCAACTTTTAACTCTTCGGCAAGGCGAGCTCGCCCCACTGGTTTTTCGGAAACAAGTTCTATTGCCCGTAAAACATGTAAAACAGTAAATGTTGGCGCAGGTCCAGGAACCCTTTCGCCGGCAATTCTCTCTAAAAGTTTCTTAGTTTCTCCAGACATGTTTCCACAGTTAAAATTTGACCTTTTAGATTATAAAATTATTTTCAAGCCGAAGAGCAGGCGAAGTTGAAATCGAAAATGAGAAGTTAAACGTTTATCTTCTCACGTAGTATTCTCTTACAATGCCAGCTGTTAATGCAACAAGCCCAACTACCAGCAGATATAGCATTGGATAGATAAACATTGAAAACATAGATTCGTAAGTTAATGTTGAAGGTATTTGTGGGGTGAAGAACACCACAACCCATATTATAATGAAGGTTGCAATGCAGCCTAACCCTAAACCTACAGAAAGACCGTGTACAAAACTGCTCCTATCCTCACGATTATTAGCTTTTGCCTTGTCCTCCTGTTCTTTTTGTTCAAGTTCCTGTTCTTCTGAGTTTTCGTCGAGCTGGATTTCTTCCTGTGTTTCTTCAACTTCCATGCTAATCGCCTCTTTGAGATTTGGATGAGTGAATTAATAAAATTATTCAATTTTGGATTCTTATTCAAAATAAGAATTCAGAATTAGGTTTTACCTAGACAGTAGCTTAGGCGCAAGCCTTTCTATGGCGTCCTTAAGCCTGTTCCACTCTTCCATATTCCTTACATTAAACTTGTGTTTTCTTTTCCAGACACCATTCCTCTTTTGCCAAAGATACAAGCCGATAGAGCGTTTCCCAAAAGACTCAAAGATGACTATTGCTTCCCACCATTTTTCGCTCTTAAAAATTGTAATGTAGTCGATTACTTTGTAAAAGTCAGAGATGGGTAACTTTTCACCAAGCTCTGTCATATTTTGTCTTCCTTACCATTTATAGTGCTAAACAATTACCATTTAAGCATTTTAAACATGAAAATGTAAGTGTTGAAAATGGCTAACTAGCATATTGAAATTTTCCCTTGGGCTAACTCCAAGCAAAACTTGTCTATGTTCTCAAGTTCATACTCCAATACAGCCTCTATCTTACTCTTAACTTTGTCTAGTGAACTGTTTTCCGTCGTAACAACTTGTGCTGCGGCAATTGCCGGTTGGTCTATGGGGCGTCCAATTTCGCTTAGGAGCCATATGTAAACTTCTTCCAGTTCCGGCACTTCATCGTAAACGTGCTGTGCTACCCTGAATGTTAAAACGTTGTATATTTTTCCCACATGGCTTACAGGGTTTTTGCCTGCGGCTGCCTCTGAGCAGAAGGGTCTGTTTAGGGATATTAAACCATTTACACGGTTTCCCCTTCCAACCTGTCCGGAATCCCCGCTGTCTGCGCTTGTCCCTAAAACTGTCAAGTATACTCCATCAATTCCTCTGCCTGGTACATCCAGCGTGTTCAGTTGAATGTTTATTTTCTCAAAATCTGTGTTTGCTCCGACGAACTTGTTGATTTCTTCAAGAATTTTTGCCTTCTTATCAAAGTAGTCTTCTTCGCTGTATACGTAACGGTCCACGAAAGCCATTGATATGGTTAAGTTTAGATTGTTATTGTTCCTTGAACCCATGACCTTTATGTCTTCACCGGATTCTGGGTGATGCTGCTTAAACTCTTTTGAATTTAGGAACTGCTCTGTTTTTAGCACTATTTTCTCTGTCCTGGTCATCGGCGCGTAACCAACAGCAGCAGATGTATCGTTAGCCCCTAAAACTTTCCCTTTCCGCTTAAAAATATCTACAAGTCCCGCCGAGCCGGGTTTAAGCTCCACCTGATATTTCACATGCTTATCTGGATCTACGAAGCGCATGTTTTTCTTGAACCATTCCTTCGCCACATTTACGGCTATTTCTTCGACGTTTATTTTCACGCCGTCAAACTCTGTGGTTGCTCTGTCACCGAAAACAAAGAGCATAGGCTGTTTTACATAGCCCCCGCCGAATTTGAGCTCGGACTGTCCAGCCACAAGTAGGGATTTATCAACATTATGATGGAGTATTGCGCCTGCATTCTCCAAATATTCCTTACTTAGCCTTAGGGATATCTGCTCCATTACCGCATCGCAAATATAATCCGGGTGTCCCAAACCTTTTCTTTCCACTATTTCCAGTCTCTGCTTTTCAAGTGGAGTTTGCCTTAACCTTTCAACTATTATGTTTCGCAAGGTAATCCTCCATGATACGTGAAGTTTCGGTTTATGTGTAGAACCAAAATATATATTTTACTGTATTAACTTTACATTTTGAATAACTGGTGGTTATATTGATAATAACGGGCTCAATGCTCAGAAAACTTAGGATAGAGGCAAAGCTAACCCAGAAAAGACTAGCTGAACTCGTTGGAGTCTCCCAAGCGCATATAGCAAAAATCGAGCAGGGGAAAGTTGACCCTAGACTGTCAACGGTTAATAAGATGCTGCAGGTTCTAACCGAGGGAAAAGAGAAAAAATGTAGGAACTTAATGACGCGAGGTGTGCTTTTTGCGAGGCCTGAAGATAGCGTTTTAAAGGTTAGCGAAATAATGGTTAGACATGCAATTTCTCAAATGCCAGTAATTGATGGACACAAGGTTGTTGGAACAATAACAGAAGAAAGCATAATTAGAAAGCTTGGCTCAAACATAGCGAATGAGAAGGTTAAAAATGTTATGGACCCACCGCTTCCAATAGTTTCAGAAGAAACAAGCATTGACGCCATCCGCCCGCTACTCGAACGTCGGCAGGGGGTTTTGGTGGCGAAAGGCAAAAAGGTTATCGGAATAATAACCCGTTCAGATCTCTTGAAAACCATTGGCTAGAGGTTTGATGATGTTGTTACAAGTTTTTTACAGCTACACAAAAAATGTTATCGCAATGTTGAGAAGAGAAAAGCCCAAAGAGACTATTATTATCCACCACGATGATGCAGACGGCTTATGCTCTGCTGCAATAACCCAAAACGCACTAGAACGGGAGGGAATAAGAGCAAAGACTTTCTGTTTAGAGAAGGTCTACGCAGAAGTAATTGCGGACATACACTCGAAAACTGGGCAAACAATTTTTTATGTGGATATAGGCTCTTCCCATGCAGACTTAATATCAGAATACAATAGTGGGCGAAACTTAACCATAATATTAGACCACCACGACCCTAAAATGCCAAAAGACCCTAAAGTTTTGGATTTAAACCTTGAAAATTTCGGCTTTAGAGGTGAAACAGACTTTTCCGGAGCTACTTGTTGCTACCTTTTCGCAAAAGCCTTAAACGAAAAAAACTATGACTTGGGACACTTGGCTCTTGTTGGAAGCTGCGAAATTCCAGACGGTTTCAAAGCGATTAACGAAATTGTTTTAGAAGAATCCCTAAAAACCGGGGTTGTTCTGAAAAAGGGCAAGAATTTTGAAATCACAAAATTTAAGATTAATGTGGATGCCCTATTTTCAAAACTTCAAATTTTAGGAGCTGTTGGCTATTATGAAAATGGTCCAGATTTAGGCATAAAGGCCTGCCTAGACGGAATAAGCCCAGAAATAGATGAGAAAATCAATGTTTTAGAGGAGAAGCGCAAAGAGGTTAACCGCAAACTATTGGCAATATTATATCGTGAAAGGCTTAAGGAGACCGAGCACATCCAATGGTTTGACGCTGGAAACATGTATGCGGGCATGGGAACAAAAGTTATAGGGCAATTTTGCTCTTTTCTTTCCTATCAGGCGCGGTTAATAAAGCCTAACAAGTACATACTAGGCTTTGTTAATGTGCCTCAAGAAATACCAAAATGGGGAATGCTTAAAGAAAACTTTTTGAAGGCGTCTGTTCGAGTGCCAAAGCCGATGCAGCAACTAATTGACAGCGGAAAACTGCCGGGAGCAGTTAACCTTCTAGAAAAGGCTTCAGAAGGTTTTGGAATGGCTGATGGG